>R22__coassemble_35_pt1 | contig 125957 bp, 93 predicted proteins | sample R22__metabat2_high_PE_030 | metagenome-assembled genome bin R22
TGGCCACATATGCGATGTCGTTGTAGTTGTATTCGGTGGCCACGAAGTCGAAGGTGCGTTTGGCCGGGATATAATCGTGCTTGTAGAAATGCGCCTTACCCATGACGAGATAGGCGTCGTCGATCCATTTCACGCGTTCGCGGCTTCCAAACTTCATGGAGTGTTTCTGCACACAGATGGAGGTCTTCTCGAGGGCACGGTCCATGGTGGAGTTCATCGTCATGCCGTCTTGTTGAGAGCCGTAGTTGTAGACACGCAGCACCTTGGTATAGTCGTCCTTGACGGTGCTACGGAGTTGCTTGTCGCCGTCCTGAAGACTCTTCTCACCGTTCCAATAGATGTTGTAATGGCTGGTCAGGTTATGGTACATGCGACGGGTGAGTGTGTTCTTCTTGGTGGAGCAGCCGCTCAGAAGCAGCAGTCCCAGGAAACAGCCCATCATCACGATTATGTTGGTTTTTCTTTGCACTTCGTTTTCGTTTAATATAACTATAACTCCATTTCCGCCCGATTATTACAAGGGCAGAACGAAAATCACTGCCGCTGGCCGAACCAGACCTTGGCGTTTTGGAGGAGCACCGTGTCGTTGGGTTCCTCGATGGCCGACCTCATTTGGATGGCGATGCTGTCGGTCGAGGTCTTAAACTCCTCGAGAAGCAGACGGTCGAAGTCGGCACGACGACTGTCGGCGATGGCGAGTCCCTGGTCATGAAGCACGCCGAGGGCCTGACGTCTATATTCATCCATGGTGAGGAACTGTACGAGGTTCTCCGCCTGGGCGAGGCTGTCTTCGCTCCAATCCACGGCCAAAGGCTCGTCAATCGACTTCAGCGCATATTTCTTGCAGAGCTCAGGCAGCTGGGCCTGCATCTTCTCCACCTCACGGGCAAAGTCAACGGCCATGCGCTCGGCACGCTCCTTCTCCACATTGGCCTTGATTTTGGGCACGTAAATGAAGGCAAGCGCTGCCAAGATTAGGGCCACTACCGCCAAGATGATGATCCTGACGATGGAATGGCTCTTGGTGATGGCAGAGCGCACGTCGGAGATGCTGTCGAAACGTTGTTCTCGCGAGAACTGCGTGCAGTGGGTGGCGGCAGCGCCAAACTGCTTGGAAATATTGCGTTCGCCGATGAACTCCATGATCTTACCCAAGGAATAGATGTCGGAACGCGAGTCGATGTCCTCGCCCTTGATGATCTCGGGGGCGACAAACTCCATCTCCTTGATGAGCAGTTCGCGGTCGGCATCCTGTTTCGTCTCGTGGATGCCTATGTCGATGAGCTTGGTGCGGCTGTCGGCAGCTGTCACCATGATGTTGTCGGGGTTGAGGTTGCAGTGCACAATGCCGTTGCGATGCAGGTAATACAACGCATCGCACACCTCGATGAGGACGCTCTTCACCTGTTTCTCTGACAAGGTGCCCACACGCACATGTTCGGCCAACGACTTGCCCTCGATGTATTCGAAGATGATGCAGTCGCCCAATCCTTCGATTTGGACGAAGTCCAAGGCCTTGCGGATATACTTGTTGTCGAGCATCGAGGTGGTCTCATACTCCTCTTTCAGCGAGGCACGACAAGCGGCATCGTTGGCCAATTCCTGCTTCAACGTCTTGACAATGACTTTCTTACCGTTGTTAGTTGCCGTAAAAACGCGGCTGTTTCCATAGCGCGAGGTATGGAGAAGCCTAAGGTTAGTGTATTCAGTTGAAAAGTTATTCTCTGCCATTCCTATTATAAAAGTATTTGGGCGCAAAGATAACGCATTTTTCCGAAACAACGGCAAAAGTTGTTCGGAAACTGAAAAATTACGAGAAAAGCGGTTGAAAATCACTCCGTTTCGTGGAGCGATTCCGTCAGGGGAATGTCCTCGTTGATGAGATAGATTTCGGCATCATCCAAATGGCCGAACTTCTTCAAATTCTTAAATACCGTCTTGATCTCCGAGCGTGAGATTTTGTTCAGCATATTGGTCCAAAAAACGAGTACTGTGCAGTCCGAATCCCCTTTGATTTCGGGGAAAATGGATTGCATTTTGGCGCGTGTGACCGTGTAGCCTTCAAGCGGCACGGTGGTGGCTGGCGGGAACTCATCAAACTGATGATTGAAGTTCCAATTCAGGTTGAAGCCGAGCGTGGGCGGGCAATAGCAATTGATGTGATACGAGACCAAAGTGTCGCCGTGGAAGTACATGATTTTCAGCGGCTGGTAGAGGTCCTTCATCTGCATGGAGTCGGCGCCGAGGTTGCTGACTTGCCTGAATTGTTCTTCGTTGCACACCAATGGCGTAAATTCAAAGTCTTTGGGCAATTTCTTATAGAATTTCTCGCATTGCTCAGCATCGTAACCATGGATTTCCTGGAGGCCGAAGAGCATGGGCATGAGGGTGTTGCAGCTTGCCAGAAAAGCCAAGGTAAGGATTAACAACAGAATTTGCGTTTTCATATCATAAGTATTATCATTGGCAAAAACGACAGAATCGAAACCTCTCCGTCATTGCGGACTCGATCCGCAATCTCCTGAAAGCAAAGGGGGGTCCTTTGTGCACAGGAGATGGCGGATCCTTGTCCGCCATGACGGTAAACGGTTAAGGGGACTTCTAATTATACTTGATTGACTTGTTTTCGGGTTGTCAGGATGCCGAAGTCCCGTTTGGGCAATCCCTTCAACCCGCTGCAAAGTGATGCCGCTAATAAATAGACAGCAACGACTTGTCCATAATCGACACGGTGTTGGTAAATGTCATTAGATCGGGAAATACACGCCAATGCTATACATTAAGCCAACGGGGACCTTGCGCATCTCGGAGGTGGCGGCCGGGCCGTAGTTGGCTTTGTAGCCCATTCCTATCTGGAACTGAAACACCTTGGGCGCGCGGAAGGTATAGACGGGACCTACCCATCCTACCGTGTGGGAATCGCCAAGGCCTTGGTGCCAATACACCAAGGAAACCATGGAGCTGTTGATGAATGGCTTGAAGTGGTAGTTTACTCCCATGCCGAAACTGAGCAAGCCAACGCCCGCCTGGGCACTGAAGTGACTGCCTATCATGGCCTCGAAATCAACACCGACAAGGCCGCCACCGCCTTGCAACACGCCGGCGGAGATGGCACATTTCTTCGGGCTAGGCTCTCGCTGTGCCATCGCCCCAACGCTGAACGCCGCCAATAATAGGGCGACAAGTAGGTACTTTTTCATGGTGATATAGATTTAGTTATTGTTTGTCCTTTTCGTTTTCGCACTTACCCAAAATTATCTTATCATCAAGACCGCCATGAGAAAGAATCTTTGCAAGAATATCCCGAAATTGTTCCTCATAGTAATTATCCTTGGGACATATTGGGCATTTGAATAAGAACTCAGTAGTTATTGGTCCGTTTGTAATCGAAAGATTAATAGTTGGTTCTGGTCCGGCAATAATCCAATAAGCAGATGTCTTCATCTTTTCCGATATTATTGTTGAAGCTATCTGATAACATTCACCAGCCAGTTTATTGAAATCTTCTTTGGTAAGGTTAATGATTGTATCGGTAATGGTTTTCGAACGATAATAGTGACTTGTATTGGTGACATGATCCCGGACTTTGGTCGAACCTTTGCTAAACAAGGTTTTCTCAGTGGAAACAGTCAGCCAATAACCATGCGTGAATATGTCGTACATCATTTCTACATGCTGTCTGTACTTTGGAGAGGCGGGGTCAAAATAATCTATCTTGACAACTAACCCTTCATATTGTGCCTGCATTGGAATGCATAGACCGAGTGTCATAAAAAACAAAATAAGATGTTTTGCTTTCATAATAAAACAATTTGAGAATTAATATTTAAGGGGACTTCTAATTATACTTGATTGACTTGTTTTCGGTTTGTCAGAATGCCGAAGTCCCGTTGGGGCAATCCCTTCAACCCGCTGCAAAGGTATGCATTTGAGTTTTATATGACAAGCCTTTTGTTCATTTTTTTTGAGGGTTTGTTCGTATGTATATATGTATGTATCAGCGAGTTGTTGTTTCTTTTCAGTTAGTCTTTCAGCAGGTTGAGCCTGACGATTTGCTCGTAGCGCGACATGTTGTAGGTTAGGTTGATCAGCCCTATCACCGCCGTCGCCCTCGCCAAGCCAACCGTCCTGATATACAGCCTGTTCATCGTGTTCTCCATGAACCCGAAGATGTGCTCCACGCGGCTTCGCGTCCGCGACTTCTCCCTGTTCGTCTCCCTCTGCTCCTCCGTCAGCTTGCGTTCCGTGTCTTCCTTATCAAACAATGTAGTGTTCCCTGTCGTCTTGTACTTTCTCATGGCTGATATTTTTGTCCGTTTCCTTAATAACGACACATTGCATGTTTTATTGTTTGATAATCAATATTTTATCTATTTTTAGAAGTCCCCTTAATATTATTCCACATCGGGTCTATATTCCAGAATATCCCCAGGCGTGCATTGCAACTCGCGGCAGATGGCATCCAAGGTGTTGAGACGGATGGCCTTGGCCTTGCCCGTCTTGAGGATGGAGAGGTTGGCTTGGGTGATGCCGATGCGTTCGGCCAGCTCGTTGGAGCGCATTTTGCGCATGGCGAGCATTACGTCTAAGTTTACGATAATCATGGCTCAAACGGTTAGGTTGTTTTCCTCCACTGCGTCGGCGGCCACTTTGTACATGAAAGCGAAGAAGAGCAGGAAGAAAGGAGAGAGAAAGTTGGTGTGCGTCAATTGCAATACTACATCATCTTCCCACAAGAGAGGAAAATCAGCCCTACCAAAGAGGTAGACAAAATCAGCCAACGCAATCCAAAACATTAGCTTTTCATTGCTTCTAGGGAAAGCGATGTTTTCGCGAAGTCCTTTCAAAGTATTGAAGACAACTTTAACGCACATGCCAATCAAAGCTATTGTTCCTGCAACATAACAAAAGACTATGAAAACTTTCAAAAATGTGTTTTGCGACCAATCAATAGGATGAAAAGCTGTGGTTTTGCCAAATACGTTAACGATGAAATTGGCTACCATTGATACCGCCCAAATAAAGCAAAAAGCCAAAGCCACAAAACAGCAAATGCGGACGTTCTTTGAGGTTTTGTTTGTCATAATTACGTAGTTTTCCTGTTTGTTTTGCAAAATTAGGTATTAAACTCATATAAACCGACAAAGGATGCCGAAAAAGTCCGGCATCCTTCAATTTGCATCAAAGAAAAGCTTATTGACAACTATAGTAATCCACGGCGACTGCAGTATATCTACCCGCTTCTTCATCATAATAGGCCGTATATATCCCTTCTTGGATGACTATGGAATCATATTGCACCTCAATAGGAGCACCAATTACCAAATATCCATCGGCGGTATAGCCGTCATCCTCCATAACGGGAACAATGACCAATTTGCCGTCTTCAAAATACCCTACTGCATTGGCCGGCATGGAAGAATTCTCTTTTTTTCGAATAACAAGGCAATAACCAGGCATATTTGGATTACAATGTTCATTAGGCATTTTCAGTTCCCAAGAAATAATAAAAGGCAGTCCTGCTTCTCTTTCAGCAAACCCACAATCATTCAAAACCATTTCGCACACAGCTGTGTAGTCTTTGATAGTTTGGTTTTCGAAGAAGGCCTTGCCCTCCTTCCAGCTCATAGCATCGGCCATTTCTGCGAGGGTAAGGTCGTTAGGGTCTGCCGTTTGCTGAACAGCGTGCATTTCTTGTTGTGTTGTCTTTTCCTTGCTGCAAGCAACGATGGCGACAGCGGCGACTGCGAGAGCCGAGGCCCCCAAGGTGAATCTGAGTTTGTTCATGATTAATCCTTTCCTATTTTGTTTTAGTTTAATTCCTTACCTGTTTACAACTAAACGCAGGGCCTGCATCAAGCCCTTAGTATCTGTAATTTTAAATAAATAAACTCCATTTGCCAAAGTCATCACATCTGCTTGATTGCCTTTGAAGCTCATAACACACTGCCCGAAGGCATTGTAGACTTGTGTTTCCTTGACTTCCACCCCGCCAATTCTGATAGTTTCCTTGGCGGGATTGGGATAGACGAAAGCCATGTTTTCTTCTTGGATTTCATCAAGGCCGACAGTGCCGTCGGCATTGATTTTCAAGGCAAAAACATCTTGATACAATTCCGGATTATGGTCATACACATTCCCTAGAATTAGACACCCCCCATCTGAGGTGGCCATGGTTTGAAAGGCAGAATATATATTTCCATCCCTCATAAAACGTTTCTGCCACAAAACATTCAAATCTGGATCTGTTTTTGTAACCACAAGATGAGTTCCATTACTACCGTAAGGCCATGAACCAAAGTTGATGTTTTGCATGGAACACTGGTAAACTATCCCCTCTTCACTAACATCAATAGAATTATAGAAAGAGGGAACCTCAACCGTATCGTTAAGATGGCCTATAATGCAATATTGAGGTTGGATATAAAAGTTGGAATCTGTTTTTGCCATGACAGAAGATCGGTCGTTCACTGCGATTGTTCCATTAAAAGCAAACTCATTTAAACGAGATGAGATATAATAACCTCCGTCGGGAGAAGGATGCATTTGGCTATTAAATAGCGACAAGTCTCCACCATAAATATTACCATGCCCATCATCTTCATACCAATTGTTTATATCGTAAATCCTTTTCAACTCAAGGTTCCCATCATACAACATCGCACAGGAATTGACATGCGAACCTGGAATCTTTCGCTTGTGGAGAAATATACCCAGCCCTTCCGGATCGTTTTGGACATGAAACAAATTCGCCACATAAGCGACCAATGTATCCTCCATTCGTTCTACCTGAATCACGCCATCTTCTTTGGAAACCCTACACAACTTGATTTCTTTTTCAATTGGCATTCCCTGATAACTTAATAGAGCAAAATAGCCATCCGTCGTCTGTAAAAACCTATAGTCATCCAATCTGTAATCATTGCTATCTGAACTTGGCAATGGAGACAAAGAACGGCTAAGCTCATTCAATTCATCATCAATGCGGAGCGTCATTAGCATTGCATTACCATCCGGGGTTCTACAAACAGCCAAACAATCGAAAAAACCAGCATCATCGGATGCTGGAAAAAGATTAATAAGGTTTAGAGTGGTGTCGGTAGCGGCCAGATTCGCTTCACCAAAAATCTCTCCTTCTGATGACATTCTCACTATCTTGCTTTCCATAATTGGAGAAGAGTAGTCTCTGAGTGAAAACAAGAAACCGTTTTCCGTTTCAAGTACATCACCTACCCTCCACGTTTTCCCATAGGGATCTGAAAATGTATGATAAAACCCTTGTTGAGAAAAAGAATACAGGCACATGATAATGAAAAATAATGTTAGCGTGGCTTTCTTCATTAACTAATGCTTTGATTTTATTATTACGAGTCAAACCCTGTCAATAATCATTTCCACCTCCCGCACCATTGCAATGAAACGCTTTTTAGCCCACATTTTTGGTGTCATGACGCTGCAAAAATACAAATATTTATCGAATTTCAATAATTTTTCATCCGAATTTGATGAATAGTTATCAAAAAGTCGAATTTTTGCACAAATCGAATTCGATACTTGCTCCGTAACTCAAAAAAAACATAGTTACGGAGCGATTATCAAGCGATACTCGATCCGTAACCGTTGAAAAAATCGAGTTACGGAGCGGGTATCAATCGTTTTTGTACGTTATGCAAAAAATTCTTCGTGCCATTTTGTCAGTTTTTTGTATCTTTGCGGCTTCATTGTCGGGGGACTAAGTCCGTAGTTCCATTTTCAAACTGCGGGACGCAGTTTGCGACAATGAAATAAATTGAAAATTAAACAAATACAAATAAGATGAAGATTTCTTATAACTGGTTGAAACAATATGTCAACTGCGATTATCCGGCCGAGAAGGTCAGTGAGCTGTTGACTTCAACGGGCCTTGAAGTGGAAGACTTAGAGCGTTTTGAGTCGGTGAAAGGCGCCCTGCGTGGCGTGGTCGTCGGCAAGGTGCTCACCTGCATCGACCACCCCAACTCCGACCACCTGCACATCACCACCGTCGACGTGGGCGGCGAAGAGCCCCTGCACATCGTATGCGGGGCACCCAACGTGGCGGCTGGCCAAAAGGTACTTGTGGCCACCATCAACACCGAACTCTGGATTGGCGACGAACACATCACCATCAAGAAAGGCAAGATCCGTGGCGAGGTCTCGGAAGGCATGATCTGCGCTGAAGACGAACTGCAACTCGGCACCTCGCACGACGGCATCATGGTGCTGCCCGACGACTACGAAGTGGGCAAGCCTGCCTCATTCTATTTCCCTGTGGAAGAGGATTATACGATTGAAATCGGCCTCACCGCCAACCGAAGCGATGCCACCTCGCACATCGGCTCGGCCCGCGACCTTGTGGCCGCCCTCAACCAGCGCGAGAACACCACGAAATACCACCTCATCCGCCCCTCGGTGGACGACTTCAAGGTGGAAAACCATAACCTCGACATCGACGTGGTTGTGGAAGACACGCAAGCCTGCCCGCGCTATTCGGGCGTGACCGTCAGTGGTGTGAAAGTCGGCGAGTCGCCAGCTTGGCTGAAGAACCGCCTTGCCGCCGTCGGCATCCGCAGCATCAACAACATCGTCGACATCACCAACTTCGTGCTGATGGAAGTCGGCCAGCCCATGCACGCCTTCGACGCCGACAAGATCACGGGTAAGAAGGTCGTGGTGAAATGCCTGCCCGAAGGCACGCCTTTCGTCACCCTCGACGGCGTAGAGCGTAAGCTCAACAGCCGTAACCTGATGATTTGCAACGCCGAAGAGCCTATGTGTATCGCCGGTGTGTTTGGCGGACAGAAGTCGGGCGTGACCATGGAGACCACCAACGTCTTCCTCGAGAGTGCCTACTTCAACCCCACCAGCATCCGTAAGACCTCCAAGTTCCACGGCCTGCAGACCGACGCCTCGTTCCGCTACGAGCGTGGTGCCGACCCCAACATCACCTTATTCGCCCTGAAACGTGCCGCCTTATTAATTAAGGAGCTGGCCGGAGGAACGATTTCTTCCGAGATCAAGGACGTGAAAAATGGCGACTTCGCCCCTGCCCGCGTGGACCTGAAGTTCGACTACCTGAACAAAATGGCTGGCAAGGTCATCGACCCGACCCAAGCCGTCAACATACTGAAGAGCCTTGAGTGCCAAGTCGTTGAGCAAGACGACAAGCACGTGGTCGTCGACGTGCACACCAGCAAAGTCGACGTGACCCGTCCCGCCGATGTGGTCGAGGAAATCCTCCGCATCTACGGCTACGACAACATCGAGATTCCGAGCCGCATCCACGCCTCCATCAGCCGCGCCACCAAGCCCGATGCCGACAAGATGCAGCAGAAGATCAGCGACATGCTCGTCGCCAACGGCTTCTACGAGATCATGAACAACTCACTCACCAAGGCCGCCTACAGCGAGGCCTTCCCCGCCTTCGACCCGGCCCAGAACGTGAAGATTTTGAACCCGCTCAGCAGCGACCTCAACGTGATGCGTCAGACCCTGATGTGGGGTGGCTTGGAGAGCATCGCCTTCAACCAAAACCGCAAGGTCAGCGACATGAAGTTCTTCGAGTTTGGCAGCGTGTATTTCTTCGATGCAAGCAAAGTCGGCGACGAGACCAAGCCGCTCAAGCCCTATAACGAGCACACCTGCCTCGACCTCTTCCTCACCGGCAACAAGCAAGCCGAGTTGTGGAACGCCCCGAGCAAGGCCCTCGACTATTTCGACCTGAAGGAATACGTCATGGGCGTGCTCAACCAGTTCAAGTTCGACTTCAAGGCCTTGGAAGCCAAAGAAGCCGGCCTGCCGCATTTCGACTACGCCACCACCTATTGCGCTGACGGCAAGGAGATTGTGACCCTCGGAAAGCTCAGCAAGAAGACCTTGAAGCACTTCGACCTGAAGAAAGACGTCTACTACGCCACCTTCAATTGGACCGATATGATGCAATGCCTGGCTAAGGCCAAGGAAGTGCACTTCGAGCCGCTGTCGAAGTTCCCCGCCGTGCGTCGCGACCTCGCCATGATCTTCGACAAGAACGTCACCTTTGACGAGGTGAAACGCGTCGCCATGGCCGCCGAGAACAAGATTCTGCAGTCGATGAGCCTCTTCGACGTCTACGAAGGCGAGAAGATTCCGGAAGGCAAGAAACAGTATGCCATGAGCTTCGTCCTGATGTCGCCCACCACCACCCTCACCGACAAGGTGATTGAGAAGACGATGAGCAAGATTCAGGGAGCGATGGAGAAAGAACTTAATGCTGTTTTGAGATAAACGAATCGCGGCGTTTCGACAAGCTCAACGACCGTCAAGGGTCCCTGAGCCTGTCGAAGGGCCCGACCTTGAAGAAAGACATGGACGTACAAGCAATAAAACGGACCTTCGGCATCATCGGCACCGACCCTGAGTTGGACCGCGCCATCGGCATTGCAGCCCAAGTGGCCGCCACCGACCTCACCGTGCTCATCACGGGCGAGAGCGGCACGGGTAAAGACGTGTTCCCGAAGATCATCCACCAAAACAGCGCCCGCAAGCACGGTCCTTATTTCGCCGTGAACTGTGGCGCCATCCCTGAAGGCACCATCGACTCGGAGCTGTTTGGCCACGAGAAAGGTTCCTTCACCGGCGCCGTCAACGAGCGCAAAGGCTATTTTGAGATTGCCGACAAAGGCACCTTGTTCCTGGACGAGGTCGGCGAGTTACCCACCTCCACCCAAGCAAGGCTTTTGCGTGTGCTCGAAAACGGCGAGTTCATCCGCGTGGGTGGCTCCAAGGTGATGAAGACCAACGTCAGGATCGTGGCCGCCACCAACGCCGACCTGCCTTCGGCCATCGAAAGAGGCCGTTTCCGCGAGGATTTGTATTATAGGTTGAACACCATCCCGATCCATATCCCTGCCTTGCGTGAGAGGAAAGCCGACATCCCGCTTCTGTTCCGGAAGTTCGCCTCCGACTTCGCTGAGCGCAACCACATACCCGCCATCACACTGACCCCTGATGCGATGAAGATGATGGAAAACTACAATTGGGCCGGCAACGTGCGTCAGCTGAAGAACGTCACCGAACAGATCTCCATCATGGAGACCGAGCGCAACATCACGGCGGAGGCTTTGGCCAAATACCTACCCAACCGTGTACAAAGTTCATTGCCTGTATTGCTGTCGCACAGTGATACCATGGACAGCGTCAACGAACGTGACCTGCTCTACCGTGTGCTCTTCGACATGCAGAAAGACATCAGAGAACTGCGTGCCCAGGTCAACAACCTTAGCAACGGTCGCCCCATAGAGCAAAACTACGTGCAAAACAGCCCCGTGACCCAGATTGGCGATACCGTGGTGACCCGCGTGAGCCAAAACGAGCACGAAGAAGTCGAGCAAGAGTTTGCCGAGTTTGTCCCCGCCGAGGAGACTCATTATGGCGCATCGACAGGCTCGACCGACAACCTCTCCTTGGAACATCATGAGAGAGAGATGATCATCAAGGCTTTGGAAGCCCATAGAGGCAAGCGCAAAGACGCCGCCAAGGCCTTGGGCATCAGCGAGCGTACCTTGTACAGAAAAATCAACGAATACGGCATCAACCTATGAGGAGCAAGGAGAAGATAGCGGTTCTTGTTTTGGCATTGGCATTCATCTGCCATGGTTGCGGCATCTATTCCTTCTCGGGGGCATCAATACCTGCCGAAGCTAAGACGGTGTCGGTGGACTACTTCCCCAACCATGCCCAACTCGTCAACCCGCTGCTGAGCAACAACCTCACCAACGCCTTACGCGACGCCATGACCAACCAAACCACCCTCGACATGGTGGAATCGGGCGGCGACCTTTCCTTTGAAGGTGAGATAACCGACTATAAGACCATGCCCGTAGCCATCACGGGGCAAACCGCGGCCATGAACCGACTCACCATCACGGTGAGAGTCAGGTTCAGCAACCGCATCGACGACACCAAAGACTTCGAGCAGACCTTCTCGCGCTACGAAGACTACCCCAGCGACCAGGACCTAAACTCGGTGCAGGAGTCGCTGACCACAACGATAGTAGACCAATTGGTGGAAGACATTTTTAATAAAGCATTAGTAAACTGGTAACACAGATAAGAATAAAACGGCCCTTCAACAGGCTCAGGGGCCTTAACTGACATGGACAGTAAACAACTGATAGGATACATGACACGGCCCGAGCGGCTGAAAGGCGAGGCCGTGAAAGAGGTGGAACAGCTGGTGGCAGAATACCCCTATTTCTCCATCGGACAAGTATTGCTGGCCATCGCCTACCAGAACACTGACGACGGTCGTTATGAAAGCCAGCTGAGACATACGGCGGCTATCGTCCCCAATCGCGACAAGCTACGCCTGTTCACACTGATAGCCCGGCACCGTTTGGAGAGCGAGCCCGAAGTGCCCACCCTTCCAGATGAACTGCCACAGGCCGAAAAGCCCGCCTCTTCCGACAATGTCTTCTCCTCTATTGAGGCTATCGATGCCAAAGAAGAACAAAACACCGGCGTCATCCGCGAGAAGGTGTTCATCATCCCCGAGATCGACCTCAGCGGTAGTCACGAGGAACTCTCCGCCGAGATGGCCTTACTCGAAGAAAAACGCAAGTCACTCGACGAGCTGAAAGCCATCATCGCCAACCGCCTGAAAGAGATCGAGGCCGAAAAACAGCGCAAGGAAACCGAAAAACCAGCCGCAAAGAAACTGTCTCGCAAAGAACTGATAGACAAGTTTATAACTGAGAATCCGAGCATCTCACGACCCAAAGCCGAGTTCTACAACCCTATCTCTGTCGCCCAAAACAGCATCATCGACCAAGAGAACATCGTGAGCGAAACCTTGGCCAAAATCTATGAGAAACAGGGGTATATTGAGAAGGCAATTTCAATTTATGAAAAATTAGGCTTGAAATATCCAAAAAAAAGTCGTTATTTTGCAGCCCAAATTGAACGCTTACAAGAAAGCAAAGAAAGTTGAACAATTAAATAATTAAAAATGTACACATTAGTAGTAATTTTAATCCTGATTGTCAGTGTGTTATTAGGATTGATCGTTCTGGTTCAGAACTCAAAAGGTGGCGGTTTGGTGTCCAACTTCGGTGGTGCCAACCAGATGATGGGCGTTCGTCAGACGACCGATTTCCTTGAAAAAGCCACGTGGACGATGGCTGGCATCCTGGTGGTGCTCTGCCTCATCTCGAGCGTCACGCTCCCCAAGGGCAGCAAAGAAGGCACCCCCAAGAGCGAAGTGGAAAGCGTTGTTCCCAACCTTCCCACCACTGAAGCTCCGGCTGCCACAATGGAAACTCCGGCTGAGGCTCCTGCCGAGACCCCTGCTGAAGCTCCGGCTGAATAAAGACAGACAAATAGGACAATTGAAAAAAAGGATGGCCTCAGCCATCCTTTTTTGTTTAACGTTTTTTGTAAAAACGATCCATTTCCCATTTCATGGGATTATTTTGGACATAATCCGCAATACGGTTCATTTCCAATTGATTACGGATAATGTGGTCATGATAACGTGGTTGCCATACAAACGGAATGTCATGTTCGTTTGCGTATTTGGTGACAGCGGATTTGTATTGTCCAATGATACGCGACAGCCGCCCGCAACAATGGGAACGGCGTTGCATTTCCTCGTTTTTGTCCAATTGGGAATCATCAATGATTGGTTCGTCACAGCGGCTGCCGTAATACGACAGCCCTACAGACCCACCATCATGCATCATGTTTCCGTTTTGGGCTGTAGGGCTGTCCCATTGGGGCAGCCGCTGGTCGAATTGCGACAATTGTTCATCATCCGGCCATTCAATCGGATTATCAATAATAACAATCATGTGAACGTGATTCGGCATCACCACATATTCTGGAACCACGACATTATCATTGATTTCCGGGATTTTTTCGATGCATTGTAATGCATATTCCCCAATTTCCGACAATTCCATCCGACCATCAACCACATCGCCAAAATACAATTCATGGTTTTTCGTGCAAAAGGTCACGAAATATCTTCCGCCATTGTAATCGTGCCATGTGGCACGCGGCGATTTCCGTTGTGGCAGATTGTAGGGCATTGACGTTCAATTTTCTGCAAAGATATTGATTTTCCTTGACAATACAATTTGGCGGAAACAATTATTCAATTTTCATGATTGCGGCTGCCGTGATACGACAGCCCTACAGCCCAACGGGACAATTTCACCCCAGGGTTGTAGGGCTGTCACATTGTGGCAGCCGAAAAAATAGCGTATTCAGATTTGAACACACTGATTTATAAATAGCATAGGGATTGTTACCCTTCGTTTAGTGTAATAATAACATTTTGAAACGATTCTAAAATGTCTTTGTTGTCCATAAAATTCATTGTATGGGTTCTGTTCCAAGAACGCCATCAAATAAATATCTGTCAAGGTATCCGAGTATCTTATTGGACTCTCCAATGCCGCCACAACATTTAGGTTCTCTACAAATCGTGATTATAGAGGCTCTGGCTATTAGCTGTTGCATAAAAGAGGAGCACTTCGGAGAGAATGAGCCATATTCTTCCCAAAAGATTTTCTCTGGCCATGCAAATATACGGTCTTTACATTCTGTAGTGAAGCAATCCAAATCGAAATCCAAAATATAGGGGTTTGATACCATCGTATCAAAGTTCCTATTATGATAGCCAAAAATATCTCTAATTCGCTTATATTCAGGATAATCTTCCTTCATTGAATCGCCAATAGAGCCCCTATCCCCCATCTCCCAATTTAAATGATTAATGCAAAAACCTTTATGCTCTTTATTTGTCGCCGTTTTATAAGTATTATTGTCCCAATTATTGATATTATGGTTACATTCATTGCCAATACACACCACATCATTAATAAGACCAAGTTCCATTCCTGCAGTCACCCAATCATCGTCCTGTGGGCTAGTATCAAATTCAACAAGCGACCAAAAATTTCTACTTGTCATTTCCAAGACATTGTTAATGCTGTATTTCGACAATTTCACATCGGTATAGCAAGCATCGTCATGATGGTCAAAATAGATAATATTTGGAATTTTTCCATTAAAAACATTGAGTTTCATCGCCTCGAAGATTACATTTAAAATACAGCGATGGTCATCATAAAGGACAATGTGTTTGCCTCTATAATTATATGTATTGATATTACTATGCCACGAGAGTTGACCTATGTCTGTTATTTCATTCATCTATAAATATGTTTTTATACTATGCAATTCACTCACTATCATCAAGTAATACTATCTCAGTCTAAATAATAGATCTTCCTTACACCATCAAGTACACCGTCATATGATTTATTATTTTGACGCCATTCAATCAATTCAAACGTTGCGGGTACAATGACAATGCGACCAACAGCATCAATAATACCATATTTATCATCCTTAATATACCTTATATATTTATGAAGAGAAAATCCGATCCATGAATAGATTTCAATTTTATCAGCATAATCACGAGGAAGAATCGTTTTTTTGGCAGATTTAGGTGTGATTCTAATAATCCATATTATTGACAGTACGATAAGTATCAATGCGGGTAAAATAAACACAAATAAAACTTGTATTCTAAACTTTGAAACTGCCATTTTTTCTGCTTTATAATAGTATTTGACATAATCATATGGAGCAGAAACAACAGGAGGTGTTTCTCTGTCAATTTCCCTAGCAATTTGCACTCTCTGTTCCGATGTCAATCGATCATCGATGAGAAAAGACATTGTTTCATCAAATTCAATGCCCCATTCTTTATATAATCGTTTAGTAATTCTTTCACTTCTTTCTTTGTCAACAAGACCGTATTTCTCGTTGTATAACGCCTCCCATTCAGATTTATACATAGAAAAATTAGGGTCATCTCTTTCTAAATCCACAAAAACATCAATAATTCCCAAAGGCTCATCCGCACTTGCCACAAACCTACTGAAAAACGGATAACTACTCAAGTAATCGGATTCAATAACTCTTCTTTCAATAATACAACTCCAAATAATTCCGTAACACAAGAAAAACAAGCCAATAACTAAAAGAGCAGTTTGTATTATCCTCGCTCCTATCGGCTTTACCCATTGCATATTATCAGTTGCTTGCCAAGCATCCTTTTCGCCATCTATTAACTGAACTCGAATAGAGTTGCTATCGTCAACTCTCTCTTTGTGTACAATGGGGATATCCTCTAAAACTTTTTTCCCACATCGTGTACAGAAGATGCTGTCATCAGCTATTTCAGTTCCACAATATTTACAAAACATACAGTTGATTGTTAGAATTAAAATCTGGGCAGCCCTTGCGAACTGCCCAGATTGAATTAGAGATTTGATATCATTTCCCTTCAGCCAGCCTCTTATACCCCTCATAGCGGAGCTTGGCGAATTGCTCGGTCTTGGCGAACAGTTCCTTGGCTTCCTCGGGGAAGGTCTTCACGAGCGAGTTGTAACGCACCTCACCCATGATGAACTTCTGGAAGTCGGCCCAGTTGGGTTCCTTCGAATCCAAGTGGAAGCCGTTCTTGCCTTCCTCTTCCTCGGCGGGGTTGAAGCGCCAGAGGTGCCAGTAACCGCAATCGACGGCGAGCTTCTCTTCCATCTGGGAGTGACCCATACCAATCTTGATGCCGTGGTTGATACACGGGGCGTAGCAAATCACCAGCGACGGGCCAGGATAAGCCTCAGCTTCCTTGATGGCCTTGAAATACTGGGCTTGCGAAGCACCCATGGCGACCTGAGCCACATAGACGTAGCCGTAGCTCTTGGCAATCATGCCGAGGTCTTTCTTGCGGACCTTCTTACCAGAGGCAGCAAACTTGGCGACAGCACCGGCAGGCGTAGCCTTCGAAGACTGACCACCCGTGTTCGAGTAAACCTCGGTGTCGAGGACGAGGACGTTGACGTCTTCGCCGCTGGCCAACACATGGTCGAGGCCACCGAAACCGATGTCGTAGGCCCAACCGTCACCACCGAAGATCCACTGGCTCTTCTTGGCGAGGAAGTCCTTGTTGTCCAACAGCTCTTGTTCGAGAGCGCAACCGTGGCAGGGGCAAATCTTGCTGCCGGCAGCCTTGGCGTCCTTGGCCTCTTGCAGCTTCTGGGCAGCCACTTCGGCACCATAGAGTTTCTTGCCTTCTCCGTTCCAGAAGTCGACGCAAGCATCGATAGGCATAATGGCCTTTTCGAGGGCGGCAACGAATTCGTCAGTAGCCTTGCGATTGGCGACCGTGTCGTTGTAGGTGTCTAACCACTTCTGCGTGGCTTCCTTCATCCAGTCGAACACGGTGGTGTTGACCAGCTCTTCAGCCTTCTTGCGGAGGCCTTCGCGGATCTTGCGGGCACCCGTGGCCATACCGAGACCGTACTCAGCGTTGTCCTCAAACAGGGAGTTGGCCCATGCCACACCACGACCGCTGCGGTAGTTCTTGCAGTAAGGCGTTGCAGGAGCGGAACCGCCATAGATGGACGAGCAACCCGTGGCGTTGGCCACCATCATGCTCTCACCAAACAGCTGGGTAATGGTTTTGATGTAAGGCGTCTCGCCGCAACCGGCGCAGGCACCCGAGAACTCGAACAGCGGCTGTGCAAACTGGCTGTTCTTCACATTGGCGTACTTGTCGATGAGTTCGTCCTTGTAAGTGACCTTCTTCTGACCGTACTCCCAGTTCTTGGCTTCGTCGAGTTGGCTTTCGAACGGTTTCATCACCAGAGCCTTCTCCTTGGCGGGGCACACATCGGCGCAGTTGCCGCAACCGGTGCAGTCCATGACGGAGACCTGCATGCGGAAGTGCATGCCAGCCATTTCCTTCGGCATCTTCATGTCGGCAGTGGCCATGCCATTAGGAGCCTTCTTCAGCTCGGCGTCGGTCATGACGACGGGACGGATGGCAGCGTGCGGGCACACCAGCGAGCACTGGTTGCACTGGATACAGTTCTTGGGGTTCCACTCAGGAACGACAGTGGCGACGCCACGCTTCTCGTAAGCGGTGGTGCCAGCCGGGAAGGTACCGTCGACGATGTCCTTGAAGGCGCTCACGGGCAGGTCGTTACCGCACTGGGCGACCATCGGGCGCATCACCTTATTAATAAACTCGGGATCGGCATCGTTGTGCTCGAAGACGAAGTCGGTGGTGCAGTCGAGTTTGGCCCATTCAGCGGGAATCTCAACCTTGGTGATCTCGCCACCGCGGTCAACGGCAGCATAGTTCATGTTGACGATATCCTCACCCTTCTTGCCGTAGCTCTTCACGATGAACTTCTTCATCTGCTCGACGGCCAGGTCGTAAGGAATGACGCCCGAAATCTTGAAGAAGGCGCTTTGGAGGATGGTGTTGGTGCGGTTGCCCAGACCGATCTCAGCGGCGATCTTCGTGGCGTCGATGATGTACATATTAATATTATTGAGGGCCAGATACTTCTTCACATAGTCGGGAAGATGCTTCTTGGTCTCAGCCACACTCCAAGGCGAGTTGTAGAGGAACGTACCGTTCTTCTTCAGGCCACGGAGGCAGTCATATTTCTTCAAGTAGCTCGGGACGTGGACAGCCACGAAGTCGGGTGTGCCAACGAGGTAAGGAGCCAGGATGGGTTGGTCACCGAAACGCAGGTGCGAGCAGGTGTAACCACCGGACTTCTTGGAGTCATAGTCGAAGTAGGCTTGGCTGTACTTGTTGGTGTTGTCGCCGATAATCTTGATGGAGTTCTTGTTGGCACCCACGGTACCGTCAGCGCCGAGGCCGTAGAACTTGGCTTCGAACGTGCCCTTCGGCAGGATGGAGATTTCCTTACCGACCTTGAGCGAACGGTGTGTGACATCGTCCTTGATACCCACGGTGAACTGGTTCATCGGTTTGTCGGCAGCAAGGTTCTTGTAAACGGCAAGCACCTGAGCCGGAGTGGTGTCCTTTGAAGACAGACCATAACGGCCGCCGATAATCATAGGTTGCTTCTTGGCATCCTTGAAGGCTTCGACGACGTCGAGGTAGAGCGGATCGCCATTGGCGCCGGGTTCCTTGGTACGGTCGAGGACGCAGATGCGCTTCACGGTCTTCGGCATGACGTCCATGAGGTACTTCACGCTGAAGGGACGATAGAGGTGCACAGTGATGAGACCGAGCTTCTTGCCAGCCTTGTTCTCCTTGTCGATGACGGTCTTGATGACGTCGTTGATGGAGCCCATGGCGATGATGATATCAGTGGCATCTTTGGCGCCGTAGTAAACGAACGGAGCATATTGACGGCCAGTGATGCGGCTCATCTGCTTCATGTACTTGGCCACGATGTCGGGCAGAGCGTCGTAGTACTTGTTCTGCAGTTCGCGGGTCTGGAAGTAGATGTCAGGATTCTGGGCGGTACCACGGGTTACGGGGTGCTCAGGATTGAGGGCGCGTTCGCGATATTCCTTCAAAGCCTTGTAGTTAACGAGCTTGCGGAGTTTCTCCATGTCGGCAGCCTCGACCTTCTGGATTTCGTGAGAGGTACGGAAGCCGTCGAAGAAGTGCACAAACGGCACGCGGCCTTCGATGGCGGCGAGGTGTGCCACAGGGGCGAGGTCCATGATCTCTTGGACGCTGCTGGTGGCCAGCATGGCGAAGCCCGTCTGGCGGCACGACATGACGTCGGCGTGGTCGCCAAAGATGGACAGGGCCTGGGCGGCGAGGGCGCGGGCCGAGACGTGGAACACGCCAGGAAGCAGTTCACCGGCGATCTTGTACATATTAGGGATCATCAGCAACAGACCTTGAGAGGCCGTGTAGGTGGTGGTGAGGGCGCCAGCCTGCAGCGAGCCGTGGACGGCACCGGCAGCACCGGCTTCGGATTGCATCTCGACCACTTTGACGGTCTCGCCAAAGATGTTCTTCTGACCTTTAGCAGCCCATTCATCGATATACTCAGCCATCGGCGACGACGGAGTGATAGGATAAATGGCGGCCACTTCACTGAACATGTAGGCAACATGGGCCGCAGCCTGGTTACCATCGCATGTCAAAAATTTCTTTTCTGCCATTTCTATTCTTGTTTAGTAATGAATTATTGTGTTGTTTTGTTCGTAGAAATTTGGCCGCAAAATTAGGTATTCCCCGCCAAATAAACAACCTTATTAAAAAAAAGATTTTTTTCGTAAAAAACAACATTTTTTGTGGGCATATTGAAAATAATTGTATTTTTGCGCGCTCAAATGAGACAAAAATTCATTAACAATAACTCTAAACCAATTAAAAATGAAGAAATTATTTCTTACTCTCGGTTTGGCCAGCCTCTTCATGGTGGCCTGCAACAACACTCCTAAGCAAGAAGAAGCCGTCGCCGAGCCGGCTGAGGAGCAGACTGAAGTTGTCGAAGAAAAGCAAGAGTGCCCCATGCACGCTCTGAAAGACGAGTATGCCAAGTGGGACGAGATGACCGACGAAGCCAAGGCTGAACTGAACCAGAAGGCTGCCACTCTCTTCAACGAGATGGATGCCAAGATGGAAGAAATGAAGGCTGCCGGCGAGGAAGTCTGCAAAGAAATGGCCGAAATGACCGAAGAACAGAAGGCTGAATGCGAAGCCAAATGCGCTGAGATGAAGGCCGCCTGGGAAAACTTCGCCAACCTGACCGTTGACGAACAGAAGGAACTCATCATGAAGCGCCTCGAAGGCTGCGAAGGTGAGAAGCCTTGCTGCAAGCAAGAAGCCGCTGAGACTCCTGCTGCTGAATAACTCAGAAACAAAACCAAACGAAAAAGAGGGCTGAAAAGTCCTCTTTTTTTTGTTTATTTTCAACCTCCCCTATTCCAATTTTTTGTATTTTTGCAGTTTAATCCAAACTGCGCCCAAATGTACGCCTACATCACTGGTAAAATAGCCGAAAAGTCGCCTACCTACGTCGTTCTCGACAACCAAGGCATCGGCTATCTCATCAATATCACGCTCAACACCTTCACCGCCATCGGCGAGAAGGAAGAAGTGCGCCTCTTCACGCACGAGCAAATCCTTGAGGACGCCCACAACCTCTTCGGCTTCTATTCCGCCAAGGAACGCGACCTCTTCGAGTTGCTCATCTCTGTGTCGGGCGTAGGCTGCAACACGGCCAGACTCATTCTCAGCTCGCTGACCGTCAACGAATTGAGCAATGCCATCGCCAACGACGACGTGAAGACCATCCAAGCCGTGAAAGGCATCGGCGCCAAGACCGCCCAGCGCATCGTCATCGACCTGAAAGACAAACTGAAGAAAAACGACTTCCCGACGGAAATTTTCGCCACGCCAGACAATACAATCAAAACTGAAGCGTTATCAGCATTGACGATATTGGGCTTCGGCAAAGCCGCCGTCGACAAGGCATTGGACAAACTCCTCAAACAAATGCCCGACGCCAACGTTGAGACCCTGATTAAAGAAGCACTTAAAGTATTGTAATTCAAACATATATTTGAAACACACAATGAAACGACATATCCTCCTCTCACTGCCCCTGTTGTTGTTCGCCTTCCTCTTCACACGAACGGCAGCAGCGGACAACTTTGAATTTTTCTACCCCAACCCCTATACCGTAGAGCCCGACACGACAAAAGTCATCTATCCCATCCCCGTCAACACCGGCAATCCCATCGAGGACCTCAACAACAAGTCGCCCCTCTACCTCAGCGACCCCGACAACTATAACACCGAAATCATCTACGACCCCGTCACAGGACAATATACCTTCAAGCGCCGTATCGGCGACTTCTATTACGACACACCCACCACGCTCTCACAGAGCGAATACTTCGATTACCAAAACCGCAAAGGCATCCAGGAATACTGGAAGGAACGCCGCAGCCAGAACTCACGTTCGACCACCAACGGTAGCTCCATCATCCCGCCCATGTTTATCGGCGGCAAGGCCTTCGAGACCATCTTCGGCAGCAACACTATCGACATCCGTCCTCAAGGCTCCGTCGACCTCACCTTCGGCTTCAAGCACACCTATCGCGCCGACCCGTCGATGACCGAACGCCGCAAACGCCATAATGACTTCGTCTTTGACCAGGACATCCAACTCAACGTGTTGGCCAAGATCGGCGACAAGATCAACTTCAACATCAACAAGAACACAAAGGCGACGTTCAACTACCAAGACAAACTCGCCCTGAAATACCAAGGCAAGGAAGACGAGATCATCCAGCTGTTGGAAGCCGGTAACGTCAGCTTCCCGCTCAACAGCACGCTCATCACGGGCACACAACAACTGTTCGGTGTGAAGAGCAAACTGAAGTTCGGCAACACCACCATCTCGTCCATCGTCTCCTACCAGGAGAGCGAATCGCAAAACATCACCGTGCAAGGCGGCGCCCAGACCAACCAATTCGAGCTCAGCTGCCTCGACTACGAAGAAAACCGACACTTCTTCCTCAGTCAGTATTTCAGAGAACAATATGAGACGGCCCTCTCCACCCTGCCTACCGTCACTTCAAGCATCAACATCACCAAGATTGAGGTGTGGATCACCAACACCAACACCTCCACGCAGAACACGCGTAACATCCTTGCCTTGAACGACTTGGGCGAAGGCAAGAGCAACTGGATCTACAACCCGGAGCTCAGCCCGACTAGCAGCACGGTGTATCCGCGCAATGCCGCCAACAACATGCTCACCCGCATGGATACGACACAGATCCGCAGCATCAGCACGGTGACCAACTACATGACCAACGACCCCTTGCGCATCGGAAGGAACGGCTACATGACCTCGGGACGCGATTTCGAGAAGGTGGAAAACGCCCGTAAGCTGAGCAACACAGAATACACCCTGAACTCGAAGCTGGGTTTCATCTCGTTGAATGTCACCCTTAACGCCAACCAGACCCTTGCCGTAGCCTACCAATACACCATCGTAGGCTCCGATGCAGTGTATCAAGTGGGTGAATTCTCCGACCAAGGCATCAACACGCCTAAGGTGTTGGTGGCCAAGTTACTGAAAGGCACCACGGTGAACACAAAGATGCCCATCTGGAACCTGATGATGAAGAATGTCTACAACATCAGAGCCTTCCAAATCGGGTCGTCCGACTTCATGCTGAACATCTTCTACAACGGCAACTCCAACGGTACGCCTTACGGCTACTTCACCGAAGGCTCAGTGAAAGGTATCTCCATGCTGCACCTGATGGGTTTGGATAACCTGACCACGCAAAACAACCCCATCGCTGGTGGTGATGGCGTGTTCGACTTCCTCGACCAAGCTGCGACCCAAGGCGGTACCATCAACTCATCCAACGGCCGCATCTTCTTCCCCGTGTTGGAGCCCTTCGGCAAACACATCCACAACAAGGTCTTCCCCGACGAGCCCGAACTCGCCAACAAATACGCCTTCGACTCGTTGTACACGATGACGAAGACCTCAGCAGAGCAATACTCCGAGAAAAACAAATTCAGCCTGAAAGGCTTCTACTCCTCGCAATCGGGCAGTGAGATCAGCCTCAACGCCATGAATGTGGCACCCGGCTCGGTGACGGTCACCGCAGGCGGTATGCAACTTGTTGAGAACGTCGACTACACCGTCGACTACACCTTGGGTCGTGTGACCATCCTCAACGAAGGCATCCTCAACTCGGGCACACCCATCAACATCGCCTTGGAGTCGAACACGGGCTTCAGTGCCATCAAGAAGACCTTCTTGGGCACGCGCATCGAACATGAGTTCTCGCAAGACTTCCGTGCCGGTGGTACCATCCTCTATCTCGGCGAGAAGTCGTACACCCAGAAGATCAACTACGGCGAGGAAGCCATCGCCAACACCATCTATGGCGCCGACCTCAGCTACCATACTGATGCACGCTGGCTGACCACGTTCATCAACGCCCTGCCCGGCATCAGCACCAAAGCACCGTCGCGCATCAACATCGACGGTGAGTTTGCCCGTTTCATCCCCGGCCTGACCAGGTCGGCCAGCGAACCTGGCACCTCCTACATCGACGACTTCGAAGGCGCCAAGTCGACCATCGACCTGCGTCTGCCCTCGTTGTGGTATATGGCCAGCACACCCCAAAACCAGACCGACCTCTTCCCTGAGGCAGCGCCCAACACCGGTCTCAACTACGGTAAGAACCGCGCCAAACTGGCCTGGTATGTCATCGACAACTCGGTCTTCTACGACCGCAACTCCAACTACCGCCCCGTCAACGTGGACAACGAGGAACTCTCGAAACACACGGTGCGTCAGATTCTCGAAACCGAGCTCTTCCCTGCCCGAGACATCGCCGCTGGCACGCAGACCAACATCTCCGCCTTGAACCTGGCCTACTATCCTGAAGAACGTGGTCCCTACAATTACGACGTAAACCCGACGCCTTATTCAGCAGGTATCAACGAAGAGGGCAAACTCAACGACCCGAAGAGCCGTTGGGCCGGCATCATGCGCCGCATGGAGTCGATCGACTTCGAGGCCACCAACATCGAATACATCGAGTTCTGGCTGATGGATCCCTTCGCACAAGAAGACTTCGCCAACAACCCTGGTAAGCTGTACATCAACTTGGGTGACATTTCGGAAGACATCCTTCGCGACGGCCGCAAGTTCTACGAAAACGGCCTGCCCACCTCCGACAGGGTTGAAAACGTCGACACCACCATCTGGGGCCGCGTGCCTACCATGCAGGACCTCGTCGGCACGTTCAACAACTCGTCGGAAGCCCGCCAGTACCAAGACGTGGGTTACGACGGTCTGCGCGACGCGGACGAACGCACCTTCTTCGAGAACACCTACCTCAACGCCATCAGAAACCGTTTCGGTGAGAACTCGGCCGCTTATGTCAACGCCTACGATGACCCGGCGGGCGACAACTACCACTACTTCCGCTCCAGAGATTGGGACACTCCCGAAGACGAAGAGCACAGAAGCATCCTGGCCCGCTATAAGCAATTCAACGGCCCCGACGGCAACTCGCCTGCCGACATCCAGCAGACCGACGGCTACCAAAACAGCAACTCCACCCTGCCCAACGCCGAAGACATCAACGGCGACAACACCTTGAGCGAGTCGGAGCGCTACTACCAATATGTCATCGAATTCGACCCGGCCAAGATGGTCGTCGGCCAAAACCACATCGCCGACATCTTCCATTCCACGCCTACCCTGCCCAACGGCACCGTGGGCAGCTGCACCTGGTATCAGTTCCGCATCCCTGTGAGACAACCCGACAAGGTCATCGGCCATATCGACGACTTCTCGTCCATCCGTTTCATGAGAATGTTCCTGACCGACTTCGAGAAACCCGTCGTGCTGCGTTTCGCCACCCTCGACCTCGTGAAAGGCGAATGGCGCACCTACTCGCAGAGCATCCAAGCCCCTGGCGAATATGAACCCAACGACATCAACAACAATACGACCTTCGACATTTCGGCCGTCAGCGTCGATGAAAACAGCCGCCGCGACCCGGTGCCTTACGTCATCCCGCCCGGCATCCAACAGGAACGTGTGATCGGCATGACGCAGACCACCCGTATCAACGAGCAGTCACTGCAAATGACCGTCCAGAACCTCGTCGACGGCGATGGTAGGGCCATCTACAAAGCCACCGACTTCGACCTGCGGCAATACAAATACCTGAAAATGTTCGTCCACGCCGAAGCCGCCCACGACGACGAGCCTCTCGACGACCAAGACCTGACCGTGTTCATGCGTATCGGTACCGACTTCACCGAGAACTACTACGAATACGAAGTGCCCGTGAAGGTGACGGCATGGGGAACGGCCTACACGCAAAAAGAAGCCATCTGGCCTGAAATCAACAACATTGACATCCGGCTGGAAGACCTCGTCGAAGTGAAACAACGACGCAACGAGGCCATGAACCAGCCCAACAGCAACGTCAGGCTTAACTATATCTACTCCGAAAAAGTCAAGAAGGGTACCATCGACAACCGGGACTACCACCACACCATCAAGGTGATCGGTAACCCGAGCATCAGCGACGTGGAGGCCATGATGATTGGTATCCGCAACCCGAAACGACAGAACCTGGCCGACACCGACGACGGACTGCCAAAGAGCGCCGTCGTGTGGATCAACGAGCTGCGTCTTACCGACTTGAGCAGCAACGGTGGTCTGGCTGCTACGGGCCGACTGGAAGCCACATTGGCTGACCTGGGCCGTATGAGCGTGAGCGGTTCCTACAGCTCCGCTGGATTCGGTGCCTTGGACAGCGACATCACCAGCAACACCTTCGAGGCCCATTCCGCCTTCAACGTCAGCACCGACCTCGAATTGGGCAAGTTCTTCGAGAATACCGGCCTCAAAATCCCGATGCACCTCGACTACAGCGAGAACAAGATCACGCCGCTCTATAACCCCTACGACCCCGACATCAAGCTGAAAGATGCCTTGGCCGCCATGAATAGCGACGAGGAGCGCGAGGCCTTCACCTCCACCATCCACGACTTCACCCGACAGAAGAACATCAACTTCATGAACGTCAGGAAAGAGCGCGTCACGAAGAAGAAAAACAAAGGCGACGAAGGCGAGAAACAGGAAGGCGGCAGACGTGACCCCAACAGGGCGCTCGGTCGTGGCAACAACGTGCCTAAGGTACACATCTACGACATCGAGAACTTCAACCTCTCCTTCTCCTACAACGAGACCTTCCAGGAGAACACCGACATCAAATACTACATGTTGAAGACCTACCGCGGTGGCTTGGGCTACAACTACGCCGGCAACCCGAAGCCTGTCGAGCCTTTCGCCAAGGCCAAATGGGCATCGAAACCCGCCTTGCAGATCATCAAGGATATCAACTTCTACTATCTGCCCAAGAGCATCGTCTTCAACACCGAGATGTACCGCAACTTCTCGCAACGCGAGATGCGTAACAAGAGCGGCGGTGAGATCATCATCAGCCCGACCTTCTCGAGACAATGGGACTGGAGCCGTAACTACCAGCTGCGTTACGACCTCACCAAGTCGCTCACTTTCGACTATTCGGCTCAAGCACAGGCCTACATCTACGAGCCTGCTGGCTACGTCGACAAGAACACCGACCCCGAGACTTGGCAGAAAAACCAAGACACCATCAGGAACGAGCTCAAGCATCTTGGATCGATGTCAAGATTCCAACAGAACTTCAACGCCAGCTACACGCTGCCTATCAACAAGATCCCGATCTTCAACTGGATCAATGCCAGTGCCAACTACCAAGGCACCTACAACTGGGTAGCTTCCGCACAGTCCATCCAGCCCCGCTTGGGTAACGAGATCGAGAACTCCAACAACATCCAAGGCAACGCCACGCTCGACTTCACGAAGTTGTACAACAAGGTGCCGTACCTGAAGCAGATCAACACGCCGCAACGGCGCAATAACAACGCCAATAACAAGGGCGGCAAGAACAACAAGGGCAAGGATGGCGAAGGCGACCAGCCTGCCGACTCCACCAAGTCGAAAGAGAAGGTGAACTACGGCAAGATCGTCCTCGACAACGCCCTGCGCATCGCCACCCTCGTCAAGAAAGTGTCGGGCACCTACGCCCTCACCAACGGACAGGTATTGCCTGGCTTCATGCCCAAGGCACAGTATTTCGGCATGAACAGCGATGGATGGACACCAGGCCTAGGATTCGTGCTCGGTAGCACCTTCGGCCCCGACGACAACGTCTTCGAAAAAGCCGTGGCCCACAGCCTCAACGTGGAAGACGTGAAGCGTTGGCTCACCACCGACTCCATCCTCAGCCAGCCTTACACCCGACGCATGACCGAGGCCATCAACTACCGCGTCAACACGGAGCCGTTGCAAGGCCTTAAGATCGACTTCACCGGAAACCGCAACTATGCGGAGAACAAGCAGCATTACTTCCGTTACAACGAGTCGCTGAACGACTTCGAGGTGTTCACACCCACCAACAGCGGTAACTTTACCATGAGTTACTTTATGGGTGCTACCTCGTTTGTCAAGACCGACTCCATCAACTCGAAGCTGTTCGACAACCTGCTGAGCAACCGTAAGATCATCGCCGAACGCATTGCACGCAACAACCCGCAATGGATCGACCAAGTCAACGAATACACCTTCGACAGTATCGCGGGCGATTACTTCCCCAAGGGCTATGGCTCGGGTTCGATGGATGTGTTGCTCTACTCCTTCATAGCAGCCTACACGGGACAAGACGCCAGCAAGATGTCGCTCAACCCGTTCCCGCGCTTCCCACTGCCCAACTGGACCTTGACCTACAACGGCTTGGCTAACATCCCGGCCATTTCCAACATCTTCAAGACCGTGAGCATCACGCATAGCTACAAGTCGAACTATGCCATCAATGCTTGGGCCAGCAACGTCTACTACGACGAGAACAACACCATCCAGACCTTCGAGAACTCCGACCTCATCGTCCCGAAGTATGACATGGCACAAATCGTCCTCTCCGAGCAATATGCACCTCTGATTGGTATCGACTTAGGCTTGCAGAACTCGATGACGGCTAACCTGCAATACAGGAAGTCGAGGACCTTGACCTTGAGCTTCGCCAACAACCAGCTCACCGAAGTCAACGGCTTCGAAATCGTTGTCGGCGCCGGCTACCGCATCAAGAACGTGAGCTTCGCCATCACGCCCATCGGAGGCGGCAAGCCGTCGACCATCAAGAATGACCTCGTGCTCAAACTCGACATCGGCTACAAGAACGACATCACCGTGTTGCGCCGTATCGACGAAAACAACAACCAGGTGTCGGCCGGTCAGGACAAGATCAACATCTACGTCACCGCCGACTACACCTTCAGCCAGCGTTTGAGCGGACAGGCCTTCTTCAAGCGCGACGTGGCCATCCCCAAGGTAGCCAATACCTTCAGGAACTCCACCACCTTCGCGGGCATCACATTGAGATTCAGCCTGGCGCAATAAAATTTTCACAAAAATGCGGAGGGAGTAACTAAAATATGTAATTTCGCAGCCCAAACAGACAACTTTAAACCAAACAATAAAATGAACATTCCAGCAAATCTGAAGTACACGAACGACGACGAATGGATCCGCCTCGAAGGCGAGACCGCTTATGTCGGCATTACCGATTACGCACAACACGAACTTGGCGACATCACCTTCGTTGATGTTGACCCTGACCTCGTGGGCGAGACCCTCGAAGCACAAGAAGAATTCGGTGCCATCGAGGCCGTGAAGACCACCGCCGAGCTCCTCATGCCCGTGGCTGGTGAAGTCCTCGAAGTCAACGAAGCTCTCGCTGACGAAGAGAACGCCAAACTCGTCAACACCGACCCCTACGGCGAAGCTTGGATCATCAAGATCAAAGTGAACGACGTTGCCGAACTCGACAACCTCCTCGACGCCGCTGCTTACGAAGCCAAGATCGGTTAATAAACCTAAGCCCATGTCATTCCGAGCCTTTTGAAGGCATAGATACACTCACCTAAAGGTTCGGTATGACATGCCTTCAAAAGGCGAAGCGAATCTATGGGCTTGGATAGACTGACCAAAAATAGCATCCCGGGAATCCTGTGCGGAATCATCATCCTGATTCTGACCGGACTTCCGGGTTCTTGTTTTCCGCACGTCAAGCCCGCCATCGGACTCGACAAGATGGCGCATGGGCTGATGTATGCCGTCTTCGCCTTCTCATGTCTGTGGGGTTACCGCGAGCAGCTTGTCGCCAACGGACCCGCTTACCGCAAAAAAGCCATTCTAATCGCTATCACTATCGGCATCGCCTATGGCGGACTGACCGAGATCATACAAGCCACATTGGTGCCGAGCCGCACCGGCGACTGGTTCGATTTCGTCGCCGACATCGTGGGAACCTGTCTCGGAACCTATGTTTTTCATCTTTTTTTTCATCGAAAAAAATAAAATTCATTTCAGTTGCGTTTTATAAGCAAATAATTACTACTTTCGCATCGTCAATTGGAAAGTAGAATTTAAAAACATACAACCATGGAAGAGAAAAAATCACCTAAGGCTAATCTTGAGAACAAGAAATTGATGTTCATGCAAATAGGTATGATTATCAGCTTGCTCATTGCCTGGTTGGCCTTCGAGCACAAGAGCTACGACAAGCGCGAGATTGACCCCAGCCTGCTTAACCGTGAGGTTACGATCGATGAGGAAATGGTGGAAATCACCAAGCAAGACGAGCAAAAGCCGCAGCCCGTGGAAGTGCCCAAGCAGACCACTCAGCTGGAGATCGTGCAAGACGACGTCGAAGTTGAAGACATCGAGATCAACGCTGAAGTGGAACAAAACGAAGTCCTTGAAGAGTATGTCGCCCCCGAAGTCGTGGAAGAAGAAGTCGTGGAGCAAGAGATCTTCAAGATCGCGGAAGAAATGCCTGCCTTCCCTGGCGGTGAAGCCAAACTGATGGAGTACGTCGCCAAGAACGTCAAGTATCCTCAGATCGCCCGTGAGACCGGTGTCCAAGGCCGTGTGTACGTCAACTTCGTTGTCGAGCCCGACGGTTCTGTTTCCAACGTCTCCGTGCTCCGTGGCATCGGCGGTGGCTGCGACGAGGAAGCTATCCGCGTCGTGAAGAGCATGCCGAAGTGGAAACCTGGCAAACAGCGTGGTAAGGCCGTGCGTGTGTCTTACATGCTGCCCGTCAACTTCAAGCTGCAGTAAGCAGTTTAAGCAATGTGAAACAAAAAGCCAGCGCGATGCTGGCTTTTTTTGTTTTATGCAAGGCGCTTAGAGGAGATTCCCTTCGGGAATGGAGTTGAAACGTAGAGAATAAAGCGGCGGCTTGTGAAGCATACGAATCGTAAACGTTACATACCGCCGCTGGCTACATAACGACACACTCCATTCCCCGCAGGGGAATCTCATTATTGATGAAAATGATTATACGCAATCTCCGCCTTGGCAGGACCAACGATTTCGGTGAGTCGTTCCAATGACGCCTCCTTGATGCCTTTTACCGATTTCAGCTCCAAAAGCAGTTTCTCAGCCGTTTTCTTCCCCACCCCCTTGATGTCGGCCAACTCAGAGTGCATGAAGCCCTTCTCGAACTTCTTGCGGTGGAAGGTGATGGCAAAACGATGCACCTCGTCCTGGATATGCGCCAGCAAACGAAACACCTCCGAATTGGGCTTCAAACCCACCACACGGGGCGGGAAGCCGAACAACAACTCATTGGTACGGTGACGGTCGTCCTTGGCCAAACCCGCAATGGGGATGTCGGCATGAAGCTCGTCTTCTATGACCTGACGCACCACCTCCATCTGTCCCTTGCCACCGTCGGTAATGATGAGGTCGGGCAAAGGCTTGCCCTCCTCGATGAGACGTGAATAACGCCTCCTGACCACCTCTTTCATCGAAGCATAATCGTCGGGGCCTTCCACCGTCTTGATGTTGAAATGACGATACCCCGCCTTGTTGGGCTTGCCATTCACAAACTGCACCATGCCGGCCACAGCATAGTCGCCCTGGAAGTTGGAGTTGTCGAAGCACTCGATGACATCGGGCGTTTTCTCCATTTGCAAGGCTTCCTTAAGGCTGTTGAGCACACGTTTTTGGTGACGCTCGGGGTCGACAAGGGTGCGCTGCTTCTCAAGGTCGATCTTATACTGCATGGCATTGCGGCGCGAGAGCTCAAGCAACTTCAGCTTGTCGCCGCGCTGCGGGATAGTCACCTGCACGTCGTCGAAAGCAAAATCCAATTTCATCGGAAGGATGATTTCGGGGGCATGCTCTCCAAACTGCTGCCTCAACTCGGTGACGGCCAACAGCAAGAGTTCCTCTGCGGTCTCCTCCAAGCGACGTTTCATCTCGAAGGAATGGCTCTGCACCACCGCACCGTCTTTGACCTTCATATAATTCACATAGAACGTCTCTTCCTCGTCGACATAGGAGAACACCTCCACGTCGTGAATCGTCGCGCTGACCACAGTGGAACGGCTGCGGTATTCCTCCAAGAGGTCATATTTCTCTTTGACGAGTTGCGCCTCCTCAAACTCCATGCGCGAGGCATGGTCCATCATCGCTGATTTAAGCCCACGTAGCACCCAACCCAAGTTGCCCTTGATGACCTCGCGAATCTCGGCAATCATGGCGTTGTAGTCCTCTTTGGAGATCAGGCCTTTGCAAGGGCCGTTGCATTTGTGGATGTGATAATCAAGACAGACTTTGTACTTGCCTTTTTCGACACCCGCTTCCGTCAGCGGCGTGCGACAGGAACGCACCTTGTAGACCTGGCTGAGCAAGTCGAGCAGGATATGGGCCGTGCGCACCGAGGGATAAGGGCCGAAGTATTCCGAGCCGTCGTTCACCTTGCGACGCGTGAGGAAGACACGAGGGAAGGCCTCCTTCTTGATGCAGATCCAAGGATAGGTCTTGTCGTCCTTGAGCATGATGTTGTAGCGCGGCTTGTACTGCTTGATCATCGTATTCTCAAGCAACAGCGCCTCCGACTCCGAATCGACGATGCTGTATTCGAGGTCGGCAATCTTGCTCACGAGGACGCGCGTCTTGCCTGTCTGTTCCTTGTTGAAATAGCTACTGACGCGGCGCTTCAGGTTCTTGGCCTTGCCCACATAGATGAGCGTGCCGCTTTTGTCGAAATAGCGGTACACGCCAGGCTTGTTGGGCAGCGCGGCGAGCTTTTGTTTCACTATTTCGGGTAATTCAGGCATTATTTCTTTTTTTACTATGGCTCATGGCCTATAGCCTATGGCTTGCCTTTACATTGGGGCAGCCATAGGCCATTGGCTATAGGCCATAGTCACTTCTTTCTCATGTGATCCCAGCCTTGGGCCTTGATAGGAATAACGTGGTTGTCGGGGGTGATCATCTCGGCCACGCCTTTGTCGTCGGTCATATAGCCAATCACCGTCACATCTGCCGACAGGGTCTGTATCTTCTCGTAATCCTTCTGGTCGATGGTGAAGAGCAATTCATAGTCCTCTCCCCCACTCAATGCGGCCACCGAAGGCACGATTTGGAACTCCTTGGCCATCTTGTCGGTGGTCGGGTCGATCGGGATCTTGTTCTCGTAAAGTTGGCAACCAACACCGCTCTCCTTGCAGAGGTGCAGAATTTCAGAGGCCAGACCGTCAGAGATGTCAATCATTGAGGTAGGCTTGATGCCCAAGGTCTTCAGCTGTTCCACGACATCCTTGCGGGCCTCGGGCTTCAGCTGGCGCTCAAGCACATACTCCATGCCTTTCAGCTGGGGTTGCATGTTGGGATTGGAGAGGAACTCCACTTTCTCACGCTCGAGGATGAGCAGGCCGATGTAAGCGCCACCCAAGTCACCACTCACGCAGAGCAGGTCGTTCTTCTTGGCGCCGCTGCGGTAGACGATGTCCTCGTCCTTGGCCATACCGATGACCGTGATGGAGATGACGAGGCCCGTCTTGCTGCTCGTGGTGTCGCCGCCCACCATGTCGACATGGTAGCGTTCGCAAGCCAAGCGGATGCCCGCATAGAGCTCGTCCAAAGCCTCAACGGAGAAGCGGCTCGACACGCCCAGTCCGACCACAATCTGCGTCGGTGTGCCGTTCATGGCATAGATGTCGGAAAAGTTGCTGACGGCCGCCTTATAGCCGAGATGTTTCAAGGGACAATAGGTCATGTCGAAATGGATGCCTTCGATGAGCATGTCGACCGAGACGAGCGTGCGCATTCCTTCATGGTTGATGACGGCGGCATCGTCGCCGACGCCTTTCAAGGAAGAAGCATTGCGCAAGGGGAAGTCCTGTGTCAGTTGGTCGATGAGACCAAATTCACCGAGTTCGTCCAAATCAGTCAAGGTCTTGGGAGTGGTTTCTTGTTCCATAATTGTCACAATATTTGCTGCAAAGATACAAAAAAAGCAGAGCCTACACCCTGCTTTATTGTTGTGGTCCCACTAGGGCTTGAACCTAGGACCTACTGATTATGAGTCAGTTGCTCTAACCAACTGCGCTATGGGACCGCAAAACAGCGAGTAAAACCGCATATTTCGGCGTTTTTTCTTGCTTTTTGCGCTGCAAATTTACAATTTTGCATCGAAATAGACTGAAATTTTTCTCAAAAATGAGCACGAAAATCAAGAACATCATCTTCGACCTCGGCGGCGTGGTCCTCGACATCGACGAAAGCATCGTCTACAAAGAACTCGAAAAAATGGGCATCAGCACTACGGAACTAGCTCATTCAAAGGAGTTTATTGACCTGATGAGCAAATTCGACACGGGTATCTACACCGCCCCCACCTTCCGCAAAAAGACCAAGGCCCTCCTCGGACAGGAGAAAATGACCGACCAAAAGTTTGACTCGCTTTGGAACGCCATGCTCTTGGACATCCCCCGCGAACGCATTGCTGCATTGGAACAGATTCGCAAACACTACAAAATCTTCTTGATGAGCAACTCCAACGAGATCCATTACGACCTTTACGTGAGGGATTTGCAGCTGCGCTTCGGTTATCATGAATTCTACGAGCTGTTCAACAAATCCTATTTCTCTTTTGCCGAGCACCTGGAGAAACCCGACCCGCGCTTCTTCGAACTGATTCTTGACCACGAGCACCTGTTGCCCGAAGAGACCTTATTTATCGATGACACGGCGGTCAATATCAAAGTCGCGCAGTCGTTGGGCATCCGCACTTATCATATCGGGCGCGATGAGTTGGTGAGGAATTTGTTTGAGAACGGAATTCTTAAGGATGGGGTTGCTTGAATATGGCTTTTGGACTATGGCTTTGGCTTTTATAAGCCAATGGCCTATAGCCTAAAGCCTATAGCCACGAGTCAATAGGCTTTAGGCTCTTGTTATTTATTAAATCTTATATGCTAACCAACAATAAAACATAATCCATTATGAAGAATTTCAGGAACTATGAAGTATGGAAAGACGGAGTAGAGTTTTCTGCTCATGTATACGAATTAACCGAACAATTCCCCAAAAAAGAGATGTATGCTTTATGTGACCAACTCCAAAGAGCATCGGTCTCAATTCCATCAAATGTAGCCGAAGGGTGTTCTAGAAAATCCCAAAATGAGTTTGCGCATTACTTAGAAATCTCATTAGGATCCTCGTATGAAATTGAAACTCAGATGGAAATCGCTCATATTTTAAAGTATGTGTCGGATAAACAATATGACGATATCATTGAAAAAGTTCAATCGATAGAGAAAAAGCTGACAAATTTGATCAACACAATCCGAAATGATTAGATTTTTCATCCCAATAGCTAATGGCATTGACCTAAGGCTCTATGAAGCAAGCCATAAGCCATTGGCCATAGGCTATAAGCCATAGGCCATGGTCATAGGCTATAGTAACTAGAAATCTCCTCCAAAATCCCAAATACCTCTTCAACTGAAAGCGTCTCCATCAACCGCATCTTGAACGGCTTAAAGTTGGGCAGGCCCTTGAAGTAGGCCGACCAATGCTTGCGGATTTCCAGCAAGGCGATATGCTCTCCTTTCCACTCCACTGAACGTTGCAATTGGATCTTGCTCACGCGCACGCGTTCCTGCACGTCAGGTAAGGGCAGCTCCTCCCCCGTCTCCAAATAATGCCTGATCTGATTGAAAATCCACGGATTGCCATAGGTGGCACGGCCGATCATCAGGCCATCCACCCCATAAGTGTCCTTGTAGTATTTGGCAGAGGGGCCATCCACCACGTCGCCGTTGCCGATGATGGGGATGTGCATGCGAGGGTTGTTCTTCACCGCGCCTATTAAGGTCCAGTCGGCGGGCTCGCTGTATTTGGTGGTGCGCAGGCGGCCGTGTATGGTCAAGGCGGCGATGCCCACGTCTTGCAGGCGTTCGGCGATGTCGACGATCTCGCGGTGCGCGTCGTCGTAGCCGAGGCGTGTCTTCACCGTCACTGGTGTCTTCACTGCCTCCACCACAGCCTTGGTGATGGCCACCATCTTGGGAATGTCGTTCATGATGCCCGACCCGGCACCTTTCGAGGCCACCTTCTTCACCGGACAGCCAAAGTTGATGTCGATGATGTCGGGGTGGGCGGTCTCGGCATAACGTGCCGCCTCCACCATGGGTGCTACGGCGTTACCAAAGATCTGGATGCCCACGGGGCGCTCCATCTCCTCGAAGTCCAGCTTCTTGATGCTCTTCACCGAGTCGCGGATGAGACCGTCGGCAGAGATGAACTCAGAGTAAACCACGTCGGCGCCGAAGAGCTTACAGACATAACGGAACGGCGGGTCCGACACGTCTTCCATCGGTGCGAGGAGCAGCGGATAATGATCAAATTCGAGATGGGCAAGTTTATACATTTTGGGGTATCGGCCCTTCGACAGGCTCAGGGACCTTATCTTTTTCGTTGCAAAAATACAAAAAGTGTATCTTTGCAACAAATCTATGATTCAACGGAGTTAAAATCTATCGACCATGCATGACAATTTGTTTACCGAGAACCTGAAGCAGTCCACAGGGATGCGCATTTTCCTCTTCCTAATCATCTTCCTCATCGGCACCTTGATAGGCGCCGCGGTGTCGGCACTCTTCGTCTCTGGTGGCGACACGGGGATGAAGATCGGGCAAGGTGTCGCTTCTATCTTCATGTTTGTGGTGCCGCCCATCGTGTACTACTACATCACACGCAAGGAGAACCGGATGCAAGCCTTGGGACTCAGAAGGTTGTCGTCACCGTGGTGGCTCATCATTGTCGCCGTGGCGCTGATATTTGTCTCCATTCCCGTCACCACCACGCTGACCACATGGAACGAAGGCATGCATCTGGGTGGCGCCTTCTCGGGCATCGAGAAATGGATGAAAGAGCTTGAAGAGACCGCCCAGGCGCTCACGGATAAAATGACGAACGTCGACACCATTGGTGGCTTACTCCTCAACCTGTTAGTCATTGCCCTCATCCCTGCCGTCGGCGAGGAGATGACCTTCAGGGGCGTGATACAGCAGTCGCTGACGCGAAGGATGAACCCGCACATCGCCATCATCCTGTCGGCAGCCATCTTTTCCTTCTTCCACTTCCAGTTCTTCGGCTTCTTTCCGCGCCTGTTCTTAGGCATCCTGTTGGGCTACATGTTCTATATCACCGGCTCGCTCTGGACCAGCATTCTGATGCATTTCGTCAACAATGGCGCGGCCGTCACCCTCTATTACTTGGGCAACATCGGCGTCATTGAAGACGCGGAGCATTGGGGCGAGACGCAAAACGCATGGATCATCGTGGCCAGCGCCGTGATGACCTTGGGGCTCATCATCTGGAGTTGGCGTAAACGCAAATAAAAACGGGAAGAACCACCCTCCACGCTTACGCGTCATTCCGGACTTGATCCGGAATCTCCTACGCTCATGGGACACGTATCCCCGCTTAGGAGATGGCGGATCCTTGTCCGCCATGACGGTTAAGGCTCGGTATCGTCCTTCCCGTTTGAAGGGGTTACCCCTTATGTATGGTATTAATCCTCGTTGCGCTTCTTAGCCACGAGATAGGCACCGCCCAAGCCAAGCAGCACGGCGATGCCGCTGCCAAGCGGAGCGTCTTGGTGACCTTCGGAGCCATGGCCAGGCAGACCAGGACCACCGCCACGGTTGCCTTGCTCTTCGGTAGGCTCGCCACCGCGTTGGAACAGACCGCCGCCTTGGGCAAACGACGTCATACCCAGTCCGAGGACAATTGCTGTAGTGATTATTAACTTCTTCATCGTATTGTTAGTTTTATCTATTTGTACACTCTGTTTTTCGTATTTCACTTGTTGCACTATGGCTCATGGCCCATGACTTATGGCCTGCTTTTACGTTAGGGCAGGCATTGGCCATAGGCAATAGGCTATCATCATCTGATGACCACCTTTTGAACTTTCACTTCATTGTCCTTAGCGAGGCGGACGATATAGAGGCCTTCGCTGATGCCTGAGAGGTCGCAGCTATTGCCTTTCAGCGTCATCTGGCGCACCAGGCGACCAGTGATGTCGACGAGGCTGAGCTCGGCGTTTTGCACATCCTCGTTGAAGTAGAGGTTGCTGCCCTTGACGAAGCAGAAGTTCTGCTGACCGTTCTCCTCGACGCCAGTCGTTGACCTGAAGACCAGCATAAAGCGGGCCTCGTTGTCGTTCTTGTCGGCGGCGAACTGGTAGTCGGGCTGCACGAGCAGGTCGATGTCGGCGCCGGTCTTGTTGTCGATGAGGTGGAGGTATTCCATATCAAGGTTGATGTCGACGCTGAGGGTGTAGGTGCCATTGGCCATAGCCTTGAAGTTGACGGGCATGCTGTTGGCGCCGTTGCTGTTGACCACTGCGTAGTCATCATCTTCCTGCGGGATATAGAGTTTAGTGTTGCTGTCGTTGAGCATGAACTTAGGCAGCGTGCTGTTCTCGTTGAAACGCACGATGGCACGGTCGATGGTGTTGCCACGATCCTGAAGCACGTTGAGGACGATCTGGTCCTTGCTGCCCGAGCCCGATTGCGTGAACTGGATCTGCTCGTTGTCGGAGTTAGCGATGACGAAGATGCCCTGCATGGCAGCGACGCCAGTGCCTGTGGCAGTGATGATCTCGGTGCCTGCCGGGTTCATAACATAGAACGGGCGGTCGAGGGTGGCAGCCGTCGCGAAGGGGTTGCCCACGAGGTTCCAGCCTTCGAAGTCAAGTCCGCCGGTCTTACGCAGCGTCACCTTACCATCGCCACTATAGGGCACGCCGGTGAAGCTGAGGGTAACATCGGTATCGTGGGCATAGAGGTAGCCCTTGCCCGATTCAAGGTTGAAGGCACCTTCCTTATAGTTGCGCCATTCCAGCTCTTGGGCTTGGTCGAAATAGTAGAGGTCGTATTCGCCGGTGACCATGCCTTCGATTTCAGCGGGGTTGATGTCGTCAAACGGCGGGGCGATGAGGTAGTAGCCACCGTTTTCGGTCCAAGCGTTGATGGGAAGGTTGTAGGTGGTAGTCTCATAACCAGTAAAACTGATAACAAAAGGATTTGTAACTCCACCATAGACGTCTCCATTGTATGTTACAGTAACTTCACAAGTTAAATAGTCAAGTTCTTTATCTAAAGCAGCGTCATATAGTTTAAAATTAAACACATCACCGGTATTGCCATAACATGATAATCTGAAAATATATCGGCCACTCCCAGGGAACAATTGTGCATATTTACTACCTCTAACTTCTTCGTTGCAAAATGCTCCAATCTCTAATTGAGTGGAGGTTTGTTCTTCTCCATTGATTTGAACAACACAAATCACGCTAGTATAACCTGCAAATTGAGAATAGTCTCCTTCCCAATGGTTGGCTTTCATTACAATGGTCATCATGACCAAGGTGATCAGTAAAAAAACTTTTTTCATTTTCATTCTATTATTATTATTTCTATTCGATTACAACTAACTTGCCGTAATGGCTTTCTCCATTGACCGTCATGCGAACATGATATACGCCTGCAATATTAGGAGCTTTGACCATAATAGGATTTGATGCAGAGGTCTCAAAAGCTACTCTTTCACCAGTGGAATTGAATAGCTCAAGCAAGCATTCTCCATTGTTCTGAGGAAGACCTGTCATGTCGATACTTACAACATGACCTTTGTTGGTTGGGTTGGGGAACATATTAACCAACATTTTTGCATTTGAGGTTTCAAAATGGATGGGATAAGGCTCTCCCAAACTGCCAAGGACCTTCTCCGATTCAAATTGGACTGTTTCGTTCCCAAAATACAATGAGTTGTCAACATCTCTCAATGAGAACTGTATTTGTTCTGATTTATCACTAAAGACGGTAACAAGAGCAACATATTGACCAGTCGGTTCGCAATATCTCAACCTTGCACTACCTCTAGGTTCGCCATTGCATAAAGCAGTAATCTCATATCCTTCTGAAGTAATCTCGGTATCATCCAGTGTTACAGAAGCAATGACATTCATCATATATTGATACGAGGATGATTCAATGGATGCCGTGATATTGCTGGGTTGAACGTTATTTGAACGACTATTTGAGGGGTATGTAAAGGTTTGCGCTTGAGTACCGTTATATTTGTATTTATATCCATTACCAGGATTAACGTTCTCAACATCACCCCAGAAACCGTAACCTGTAACGTAAACAGAGTAATCGCCATTACGCGTTTGGATAATGTCATCATCTACAGAAGAAAGAGAAGCAAATGCTTCATTTATCTCCATCGATGTGTTTTTGGGATAACCAATCCAATTCCATCCATTGGAAATAGTAATTGGATGAGAAGTAGGATTTGCAATGACTCCAAAAAGTGTAGCAGATTTAGCATTGTTCATCTTAATCTCGTACATTGCTTCGTTCGTAATAGTGAATTCATCTCCCCACCACATTTCCCAATCAGCTATGTATTCTACAGATAAACCGTTTTGTGTTCTGATTAAATATCCGTCTGTTCCAATACTGCTTTCCAACATTGTCAAGCCATCAACACCATTCATTTCAATCGGCGTTGACCACCAAGACCAACCTTGAGCAAACTCCGTCGTCTGCGTCATCGTCTGTTCAACAGCAAACACCAACTCAACGGGGCTATTCGGTGTGCCGTAGCCTTCTTCTTGGCCGGCCAATGTGGTGGTGCAGTTGGTATACTCCTGCTCACCGTCATAGAACTTAAAGGTAAACTCGTCGGGGTTGGTCTCGCCTTCATTATAGAAAGCTTGGATCCAGAAATAGCCATCGGTGTGGATGGTGGCCAAGCCACGCAACGAGTCGCCCACAAAGGCGCCCAGCGTACCGGCTCCCTGTACCGTTTCGCCCAGTGTCACCTTTGCAACGATCGGTGTGTTACTGCTCTTAGCATGTGAATCAGGGGTACCCCAATTTTGTGCACTTGTCACTCCGCAGAGGAACAGTGCTGCAACCATTAGTAGTAGAATCTTTTTCATATTATTGAGTTTATACTATTATGCATATTAGATTGCAAAAATAAAACATAGTTAAATATCTTGCAAGAAATTTTCATAAAAAACGAGCCGTTGGCCTTTTTTGAGGAGTTTTCTCCTTATTGTGGGGATGCTTGGTGCTCTCTCCCCTCTACTGCCCTATCAATAGCGTCTTTCTCTCACTGGCGGTGGAATGGTAGACGTAGCCCTTGCCAGGCACGAGGGTTGTAAGGCCACCGGTCCATTCGCTACCATTGTAGGTGGCGGTACCTTCCTGTCCGATGATTTGGTCGTTTAGGGCAGGTGTGAAACCGCCAAGAGCAGTGGTAATGTCGGCGGGTTGCATCCCCATATAGCCAAACCAATTATAGCCCTTCAAGATACTGATGCCGGCAGTGGTCACAGGCATACCCGTAAGGGTGAACGTGTCCGCCTCCTGGGTCGCGATCCTGTACATCTGTCCTGGGACGAAGTCCTGCAGGGTGCCACTCCATTGGCCGTTCTCGCAGCGTACGAAGCCGCCATTTTGCGAATTGATGAGGATGCCGTTGCTGCCAATGGCGGCCTCCAACTCAGCCAAGGTCGTCGCCACGACGGGCGTCCACCAGGTCCAGGTGTCGCACAGCTCGACGGTTTGGGTGACGAGACCGGGGACCGTCACGGTGACGCTGTTGGATGGATCCGTCTCGCCGCCATAGTAGTTGGTCGTCACATGATAGGTATATGAGCCGTCGGCCAAGCCGCTGTCGGTATAATGCGTGTCGGCGATGGCGTTGGCTATGGGTTCGTCGTCGCGATAGAGGTTGTAGGTGTATGTGCCATCGGTGAGGTAGGTATTGATGAGCCAAGCGCAATTATAGCTGGAATTGGCATCGTATAAAGAGGTAGGAGAAGTACTTCCTGCATAAAATGCATTAGTGTTGTGCTCTGATAGATTAAAACTTGGTGTCGGATAATCCTCTCCAGTATTCTCTTGCTTCATCACCACCCAAAGATCATCGGTACCTGTAAGGATGGCTGGCTCGTCCAAAATGAAATCATGCCATTCTCTTGCAACAGCTAAAGGTATTCCCGTGCTGCTAAAAGCCAAGCTGTTAGGATCAGGTTGATTGTTTAGGGTTTTTGTGTAAACAAAGACAGAATAGGTTCCTGGATACACAATGAATGAGGAAACCTTATAGACTGCTTTGCCTGCATACTGGACTAAATCTGCCGCCAAGTGACGATGGGCATAGTACACCGATGTCCACAGATAGTAAGGGGTCTCTTCCCCATAATTCAAGGTTGCTGTTGGCGTCGTAGGATAGCACCATGCCGGGGCGGTCCAATTAAGATTCATATCTTTGCCGTAGGCGGTTGCTGCAAGATCGGTGACATCAGGAGTTTGATAACCAACAGTGACAGTGACCATATTGGAGGATAATGACAATGCTCCACCAGCATCAACGCTTCGCACAAAGTAGACATTATCGCCAAAGAGCGCTAAATCAGTAAAAGTCGTCGATGTGGCGGTACCGATCAAACTCATATCACGGTAGATGTTGTAGCCGGCAGCACCATCGGCAGCGTTCCAAGCGAGCGTCACATTACGTCCTAGTTGCGTGTAAGTAAGATTAGAAGGAGCACTTGCCGTACATTCCGAAGGATGAATTCCAAAAATGGCTCCTTGTTCGTCATTGAAAATGCCATTTCCAGAGCCTATACCACCAGGTCCAGGATACAGGTTGTCAAGGACATAATATTCGTCAGCATAGCCACTCCATCCCCAATTGAAATGGAAATAATTGTCACTAGTATAGCCATCACACACAAAAGAATGTCCACCTGCTGCGCCTCTGCCGTGGTATTGTATGGGCATGTTTTGGTCCAAATCGGCTTTCAACATAGCCATCCACGTATCGTCATCATACGACGAACGCGAATGATGCCGAACCTCTGACGAATAGTTGTAAAAGCTTTTCAAAGCGTCAGCAACAGTGGCTGTAGTAGCGCCACTGCCTCCTTCTGATGATGGACCATAATTCATGTTGACCGATACACCGCAATGATACATCAAAGTGGCAACAGCTTGTCTTTGTACCTCCGTGTTGGCACTTCCATAGGTGTTAGCCATGTTGTTCCAGTCGTAGTAGGTTGCATTGAAATCCGCAGATTGCACACCAAATTCAGGATGATTACCAGGAAGATAGGAATGACAGCCCAAACCATGTTCTGGATAATTCCAATACTTCATCACCTGAGCCATAGCGGTGGCCACACAACCAGTAACTGTGCCTGATGGGCACAACATATTATACGGGTAGCCTTGATCCCATCGTGTTTGCACCAACGGCCCCACAACAACCGATCCACTGCGGTTGTAATTGCCTTCGGTCAAATCGCGCCACTGTTGAGCGGTTTCGGCAGAAGCTCTCGTTTGATGTTCGATAGCATATTGTATGGCATCGCCATATTCCTCAATCCAAGCTTTCTTGTTTTCAGGCATATCCTCTGCGACAAACGGGCCATTCAGCGAGTAGCCCAGCACGGGCTGCACGCGGCTGTCGGCCGAAAGGATGACAAAGCTTTGGTCGGTTGTGAAGACATATAAGTTGGCGAAGCCTATCTCTGCCGAAACGTCGGTCAGTTGTGCCGTCTTAGCGCCATTGTTGTTGAGGAAGGTGGTGGCCGCACGACGGGCGGTCTCACGGCTCACAGGTTGGGCCTGCATCAGGGTCGTCAAACCCAAGAGCAGCGAGGCAATTAGCAAGGTTTTGTTCATCCTATTCATACGCATGATTCTGTTTTTCATTCTATTGCACAATTCTTACGCAATTGTTTTTGCAAAGATAAAACAAATATGAAACGCGTGAAGAAAAAAGCGGACGAAATAAATCCGCCCGCTTATCAAGTGTTTTTATTTAAGACGCTTGAGGAACAATTGAGGACATTATTGTTCGCATTTATGTTTCCCGTATCAAAGCACCTTGAGGATTGTCCGTCATTGACTCGCTTCGCATCGTCGAATCGGGGATTTGCGAGGAGGAACGACGAAGCAAATCGAAGATTCGGCGGAGCCAATCTAGGAGTACAGTTACCCTAAAACGAGTATAATCAACCCACGATTAGCAGCACATTTGAGGAGCCTTTTGTCCATTGGGGACGCAGCTCATCTAGATTGCTTCGTTCCTCGCAATGACGCAAAGCGACGACGAGGACAAAAAAAGGCCGCCCCGCGGGGCGGCCTCATTGGTTTCAGTCATCACTGCTGCCTATCATAGACATAACCATGTCCAGGCTGCAGTGTGGTGAGATTACCGCTCCAGCTGATGCCGTTGTAAGTGGAGGTGTTGCCATTCTTGTCGGTGATGGTATCGCCGCTGGCGGGCGTGATGCCGAGGCTGCCGAGGGCCGTGACGATGTCGGTAGCCTGCGCACCCGTGTAGCCGAACCAGTTGTAGCCGGGCAGGATGGTCAAGCTGACACCCGTAGCGGGCGTGCCGCTCATGGTGAGGCTCACGGACGACGTGGCCTCGATCTTGTACATCTGGCCTGCGGCAATCTCCGTCAACGTGCCGCTCCACTGGCCGTTCTCGTAGCGCGCGAAGCCGTCGCCTTGCGTGTTGATGAGGACGGCGTTGCCGCCGAGGGCATCCTCGAGTTGAACAAGCGTCATCGCCTTGGTCGGCGTCCACCAGTTCCAGCCCGCGGCCAAGGTGGGATAGACCTCGCCGTTGAGGCCGACGTTGCTGGTGACGTCGCCCGTCGTGACGGAGAGTGTCTCGTTGTAGATGCCTTGGCCGAGGCCGCCCTTCAAGCGGACGTAGACGTTCGCGGCAAGCAGGTCGGTGGTCGGGTTGGTCGGGTTCACAGGTGTGTCGCCGCCTTCAACGATGGTCACGTCGTCGACCAACAGCGAGGCTTGGTCTGCATCGGCAGTGTGGCGGATGGCCACATAACCTTGACCTGTGTATGCGCTCAAGTCCACAGTCACCATGGTGTAATCTGTAGATGTCACTTGGGTTGCAGGTAGTAATGCGGTAGCAAACTGACCGATCGCGTTGGTTCCTGTCGACAAATAAACAGAATAGTAGTCCGTATAACTGGTGTTCGTAATCTTGATGTAAAAAACCATATTTCCACCAAGTGTAATTTGAGGTGAAATCAGCCAATCGTCAACGGCATTGGAGGCATCATAAACGGATCCCACATAATAGTTTCCGCTATTCGTTGTATAAACCGCACCCGAAGAACCGGATGGATTATAGCCGCTTTGTCCTACGGCCCATGTAGTTGAGCCGTTGTCGTCACTACCTACAGTCCATCCTTGCGTGGTGCCATCCTCGAAGTCGTAGGTCAGCGTCTCACGGTTGCCCCTGGCGTTGGCTGCAAGCATCACGGTGTTGCCATACGTGCCGTTCTCCGCATCGCTGATCTCGTAATCCGTCGGGGCCGTCACGGTGATGTCGCCCGACAGGTCGGCGCCGATCACGGCGACGCTCTTCACCGTCGACGGGCCGTCGCCCTCGGCATAGCTGAAGTCGGCCATGGCGTTGGGTGAGACGGCAAGGCTTGCGTCGTTGCCATCTACCGTGAAAGTGAAGGTGATTTGGTTATTGTTCTTTACACGACTTCCCGACGCACTCATAGATGACGGGACATAGTTTGTGTTGTCATTATATGCATAGATGGAAGTTTGTGTGCTTGTGGTATAGATAGTGAAGTTCGGCGAGATGGAACTAGATATATATGACCCAGTGTTGTCATCCACGCATACGATCAGATTGTTTTGACCGTTATACTCGAAAGGCGTATCCAAGGTGATTGTCGTCCAACCGTTGGCCACAAACTCGACTTCACCAGAATAGCATTTGCTGGATGTATTCATAGAGACCCAATCGGTATTACTGGAAAAGCTCGTTTTGGAAGTGTGGGCAAGATAAACGTCCAAACTTCTCGTAGTAGTGTTGGCCGTGGAATTCTTAAAGGCTATTGCTGTAATTGAACCTGCTTGACCAATTTCGGATGCAGTGTAAATCTGTTGTGAAATGTTGTATTTCCAATAGGAATAAGTCGGCAGGTAAGCATAAGACTCTCCGTCGCTACCGACGATGACGGTCTCTTCTTGAGGCATCTTGAAGATGCCGACGACGGTGACGTCGTAGGCAGGCAGGACAAACTGGTTGTTGGTCACGGCCACGGTCGTGTTCACGTCGCCCGTCTTGAAGACGAGCCACGTGCTCAGGTAGTAGTCGGTCTCCGGCACGGCCGTCAGCGTGACGGTAGTGCCTGGCGCACCGCCTGTCGTCGAGGCGGTCACAGTGCCATGCTCCACCTCGGCCACGGTGATGGTGCAGCCCGTGACGAAGGCGGCACTGACGGTGACGTCGCTGTCGGGCATGGTGAACTGGTTGCCGTTCAACGCGATGCTGTTGTTGTTGGCATCCCTCACGTCCCAAGCCGAGAAGAAGTAGCCCGACGCTGGCGTGGCGCTCAGGGTGACGGTCTCGTTCTTGTAGGCCGTGGCCGGATTGGCGCTGATGCTGCCGTTCTCGGCGGGGTTGCAGGTCACGCTGTGGGGCTGCAGGGCGACGAAGTTGGCCGTGTAGCTGGCGTTCTCCGTCACGGTGAAGGTATAAGTCGGGTCGGCGCTCACCACGCTGCTGCCCTTCTTCCAGTTGGTGAAGTCGTAGTGGACAGCGGGCGTCGCCGTCAAGGTGCAGCTCGTGTTGCCGTAATACTGGCCCGCGCCGCTCACCGTGCCGCCGTCGCTCGGATTGGCCGTTGCGGCGATGGTGTATTGTGTGCCACCCACGATGCTAATGGTGCCAAAATAGGGTTGGTATTGCTGTCGGGTGACGACCACATAAAGGGTGCCACTGCTGGGGATGGCATTAGTGAAGTTCACGGTGGCCACACCCGACGAGTTGGCCTCGGCAACGCCGTAGATGACCGAGCTGTTGTCGGTGACGGCGACATAGGAATCCGCCAAAGCGTTAACGGTGATGGAGGTAGTACCCGGGGTGACCGTGCTGGGTATCGTCACAGTGTTTACTTCAGGTTTGGTGATGTAAGGCATCACGGAGCCGTCGCCGAAGGTGTGGTAGAACTGGAAGTAATAGTGCGCCGAGTTGTTGCAGTTGCCATCGGTGATACCACTGTTGGTGTTGCCATTGGTGACCGCTTGCTGAACGGCGAGGTTGCCAAGGTACATCAGCGACGAAGCCGAGTTCCAGTATTGATCGTTAAACATGATGTCATAGACGCCATTTGATGAGGCGGATTGCGTGGGATAGTTGCCTGCCGAATAAGAGTGAGCGCCAACGGCCCAGTAAAAGTCCTCATACCAATAGGAATAGGGCGAGCAGCCAACGTATGCAATGGCACCGGCATTGGGAACACGAATCATGGTCTCGGCAAAGCAGGCATTAGTGCCAATAGCGGAGCCAGGTGAATAAGTCGTCGAGGTGTTGTTGAAGTTACCTGTGAGGCAGCAGTTACCCACGCCAAAGAAATACTTGCCCGTGTTGGTAAGCGTGGCCACATGGGCAGCAGTCATTTTAGGCTGATACCATTCCTGCTTGTCGCCGTGCGCGGTATAGTTCAAGAAGCATACACCATTATTGATGCCGTTGTATACGCCATTGTTGGTGCCAGCGTAACCCTGTGACGACGACGTTGAAACCGTGGCACTGATGGTGCCGTTCTCAAAGCCGCCGTATGTGGTATTGCTTGATTTGAAGTAATAGTTCGTGGCATAGTTGATGGTCGGTTTGGCCACACGACTCGTCCAATTCGAATCCCAACCACCGACAAGGATAACGTTGTTCAGGTAGTTACCGCCATCGGTGAACTCGTATTTCTCGTAGGTCAACACTTTGTTGATATAGTTGGTCAAGTGCGTAGTGTTCTCCACCGACATACGACTGTAGTACATATCGGGGAAGTAGTTGCTCGTGCTTGACGAGAAATTGACACTTGAATAACCGAGGTCGGAGGCGCATGACTCATCAACGGTCTTTGTCATGTATTGCGGGACTTGTCCCGTGTCGCCAATGACAATGAGATAAGTGTAGGCGTTGCCAGCCGAAACCGATGCGTTGTACTTCGTCTTGATGAAAGAAGCGATGGCGCTTGCTGTAGTACCTGTCTGGTCAGTGTAGAAGATGTCGACATAGTAGCCTTTTTGGAGCTTCCATTGCAGCCAGCTTTCAAGGGCGCTGTTGTTCTTAAAGCCCGAATAGCAAATCACCAGCATCTTGACGGGTGTATTGTAAAGGTCGGGGTGATCGGTATAGACATCCGTTATGGCCCTGTTGTTGAACAACTGAGCATATACGTTGTCGAAAGCAGGGCTATAGGTCCTCAGCAGCATATCTTCAGTGGCTTGGGCGTCGGCGCCGTCGAAGTGCACCTCCACCTCAATGTCGTTGAACACGCGCAGCGTATTGTTGACGGGGTCGTAGCTCACGGGCTCGATGGTCATCGTGCCAAGTTGTACACCTCGCATCGTACCTTCCACACTGACAGCCGCTGTGGGTTCAGAATGCAGGCCACGAGTTTGGTAGGCGGCTTCGTTCATGACAAAGGGCACGTCCTCGGGACGTTTGTCCTTACGCACCGAAGGCTGGCGTGGCACTAAGCTATGGATACCAAGGTCTTCGAGGCGGTAATCCGTCGTGCTGTAGCTCGTAATCTCGATACGCGGCTGTGCACCGAAAGGAACAGCTATCAATTGGTTGATTACAGGGATCTGGGGCTCGCCTTCGTTGCCGCCGATGACGGTGTTGGCCATTGAAAGCCACGAGAAAGTGCCACGTTCGCTGGTGTAGTCCTCCGCCGTAATGGTCGAGAAGGAGAACGAGGCCTTGAGGTTCGTCATGTCGCTCTTCACGCATTCAGCCTTGTCGACAGAACGGAGTTGTATCTGTTGTGCCATGGCGTTCAGGCCGAAGGCAAGTAGCAATAGTGAGAATAGTACTTTTTTCATCGTATGTTATGTTTGTTATTTATTCAAAAGTAATGTTACGGCTTTCTTGGGCATTGGAGTGGTAGACATAGCCATGGCCAGGCGTAAGGATGAAGATATCGTCCCAAGTGCCGTTGGTGAAAGTGGCTGTAGTACCATCCTCTGCGGTGATGGTGTCGCCCTCGGTGGGAGTGAAGTCGCCGAAAGCCGTGGCAACACTCTTCGACTGACCACCTGTGTAGCCAAACCAGTTGTAGCCGGGGAGGATGGTGATCGTAGAGGTCACGGCCTCGCCGCTCAAGGTAAATACCGTTGCTGCGGTGGTCAGGATGCGGTACATCTGTCCAGGTTCGATCTCCGTCAAGGTGCCGCTCCAGCCTTCGCCATCGTAGCGGACAAATCCGTCATCTTGAGAGTTGATGAGAATGGCGTTGTCGCCAAGGAGGGTTTCCAGTTCACCCAAGGTCATTTCGACAGTGGGTGTCCACCAGTTCCATTCTGCATTGAGGGCTACCGTGGTAGGGCAATCGCCTTCTTGATAGAAAGTGATGTTGTTTTGTGGCGTCGTGCTAAGTGCAAAAGAACCGTTATTGTAGTACAAGTAATAGTTTCTATTATTCGAAGTTACATAGATGCCATTTTCATTGATAAACCATCTTGCTGAAGCACTGTTATATGAAGTGCTCCAAGTAAGAGAGGTGCTATACCAACTATTGGATAATGCAAGGTAACGGTCATTATAGGTAATATAGTACTGTCCATTGTTTCCATACGCAGTCAGAGTGACTTGAGGGAGCATGGTGCCTTCCTCTACCGAAAAGCCATAGTCGGTTGGGGCGACGGTTGAAGTTGTAGTAGTCACTGAAGAACTGTTCTGCGAGAGAATGCTCATGGTAGTGTCGTTGAGATAGCCCATGACGAAGTCTCCTGCAGCGACATCACTCACGGCATAATAGCAGTTCATCGGCGTGGGCGGCACAAAATCAAAGTAGGCCACCAGAGTTCTGTCGCCCGTAACCATAAAGTTATACTCCGCTTCATCGGAGACTATCGTTCCGTTCTCAGTCCAGCCACTAAATACAAAATCCGTGTTCGGAGTGGCCGTAACCGTGCATGTTTCACCAAAATAGAACTCTCCGCCACCAATGGCCGTGCCTGCACTTGCTGGGCTAGCACTGACGGAAATAACCATCGGTGTGGTAGGCCCGAAGAGCGCCACCAAGGTTCTGTCATGTGTCACTTCAAAACTGTAGACAGCATCGGTAGAAACCGTCACATCGTTCTCACTCCATCCGAAAAACTGATAGCCTTCGTTGGCCGTAGCCGTCAAGGTACAGGTCTCGCCTTGCAAGAAAGAACCTGCACCTTCAACAATGCCACCTTCTTCAAGATAGGCCGAGGCGACTACCGAGTACTCTCGAGGAAGACAATTTCTTTCCGCATAGATAGTGATGTTGCACTGACTCGAGTTGGTCGTGAAGGAACCGTTGTTATAATATAAGTAGTATTTTGTACTTCCTGATTGTTGATAGATGCCATCAGAATTGACATACCATCTGTATGACGTAAGACTAACGCCACTACCGGAAGCGTTGCTGGGTTTAGCCCATGTAAGAGAATTGCTGGATCTTTGAAGCATCCTTCCTTTATAAACAATGTGGTATTGCCCAGTGGTACCCGATGGCTCCAAGGCGATTTTTTGCCGATCGATGTCGTGAGACAACGTAAAACCATCACCAGTCGATACTACGGATAATGAGGTAGTACTCATGGATACAAAAGTAGATGTGCTACGATCGTTATGTGTAGGCATAATCAGTGAGGAGCCATTGAAATAACCCATGTAGTAGGGACCCGCAACAATATCGGCAGTATTCACCTGTTCGTAGCATTCCATTGCAGTTTCATTACTCGGAATAAGATATACGGTCAAATCTACCCGTTGGCCGTCGGTCACCGTGACATCCACAAATTTTCTTGCATAGCCCTCCTTGTCAAAGACAAAAGTGTAGGAGCCGCCTTTGATGGGACGATGGAAGTCTCCTACGGAGTGCGTTGTGACGTAGGAGTTACTGATGTCGTGGTTCAACACGCTGACCGTAACGCCTTGTATGGTTTGCCCTGTTTGGGAGTCATACACCACGCCGTGCACACCATTGCGTGCCTGCTCCATGAAAGCCAGCATGCTGTTGTGGTTGTAGTTCCAAAAGTTGGGCAATTGCGAAGCATTAGGAGTTTTTGTGGTGGAGCACTCTACGGTCACTTCGCGGCACTGGGCGTATCCATTCATATAGTCTTGACGGCTGCCAGTGATGGAATACCAAGTGGCGCCATTGGTGACTCCGTCAGAATAAGTGTCTGTCATGTAAGAACCGTAGACCTGTCGGGCAAGCGTAACATATTCGGTGCAGACATATTCCCACCAATCCAGATCGGCATGGTCCTGAAAAACCCAATCCCAACAATAGTTCATTACCTCTGCCCCACCATGATAGTTGGCAGCCATTGTAAAGAGAAGTTCATCGGCTTGAGCCATGGTCCATATGGTTTCATCCTGATAGGTATTGGTATTGGGATGATCTCCATTAAAGTAGTCCCGATAGTTACGGTTAAGGTCAACATTATTGCCGTTAGCCCGTCGAGCACCAGTTACCGTGTTATTTCCGCCATAATATGTGCCATCAGGATTGGTGCAAGGGAAGATATAGATATCAACATCATTCAACAAATTGACAATACGGCTTTCGGTGCTGGTGCACAATTCGTCGATAAGGCGGAGCATGAGAATCATTCCGGTCACCTCATCGCCATGCATGGTGGATGTGTAGAGGAATTTTGGCTTTCCCTCATTGATGCCATTGTTAATTCGAACTCCGTAGAGATGGCGGTGGGCAGAGGTGTTAAGCTGCCCCAAATCTATCAAAGTGCAAGTTCTTCCACCTGTTGCAGCAGCTGATGCTGGAAAGCTTTCCATCATCGAAACGTAATCGCCATAAGTCAAATAACTGTTCCATTCGTATGTTGCACGGTCGCCTCCCTCCCACATCTTGGCTTCTTCACGCAGCGAGGGCGGCGTCTGCAACTCGGGCTGGAAGCCCAAGGCGATGAGTCTGTCGTATTCCTGCTGGTTGGCGTAGGCCACCACGTGGCGACCATCGGTGCCGTCAACGGAGCAAATACGGCTGAGTTCCTGGATTTGGGTGGGGTCATCGACGCTGAGGGTGAAGTAATACTCACCGCGGTTGCGCATCAATTGTTGGAGTTCTCTCTGGCTCTGGGCCATGGCTGTGCTGCCAAGGATAGCGGCACAAAAAAGGCATACAAAACGTAAAAATTTCATTTTCTTAAAAAATAAACACGCAAAGGTACAAAAAATGTTGACTCGCAAGACAAAAAGTGCCTGATTTTTATGCTTCTGGTGCTTGAGGAATATCCACTATTCAAACGACATCGTCTTGTTGAGCGATGCCACCGAAACATACACATACCCCTTACCCAGCTGGAGGCTTGTGAGTGTGCCACTCCACGCATTGCCGTTGTAGATGGCGAAACCGCCATCCTGCGAGACGACCTTGTCGCCTGTCGTAGGACTGATATTGAGGTCGTCAAGGGACAACGACTCCGTACCCGGATAACCGAACCAATTACAGCCATGCGCGATGGTGACCTCCACCCCTGTAGTTGGCGCACCACTCAAGGTGAATTGGCATGAGGCACTTGCCTGGATGCGGTACATCTGCCCGAGAACAAGCTCGGTAGGTGTTCCACCCTGCGACTTGATCTGCATAAGCGTGTCGCCGAGAGCCGTCTGCAGTGCCTCAAGGGTCATTTCCACCGTCGGCGCCCACCAGTTCCAGCCTTGGACAAGGCTGATGGATTGCGTAACAGTCTGAGGCTCAGTTTTCTTGTAAAGCTGGATAGGCTGCTGTTGAGTATAGGTGCCTGATTTATAATAGCGAAAACGATTCCCATCTGTATTGTATCTCATCACGGAAGTGTTGGAGGTGATTTTCACCCAATCAGACACGTATTCCAAGGTGTTCAAAGCAGCAGTGGTTCCAAATTTTATGGTGTTGCTTCCCGATTGCCCATTGATATATTTTCCGTCATTGGTTCCACCATTAATCCGGATAGAATACCCACCCGACATTGGAACAATGATGATGGTTACAAATCCGTCATCCTCAATCGAATACTCCGTTATTGTAGCCTCCTGAAAACAGTTTGCAGCATCCACTCCCGTCCAGACATATCCCGATGTAGCATTGTTCTCATACACAAGCAGATACTCTCCACTCCAGTCCGTCGGTGCGGTTGTGATTTTCACGTAGTCGCCATTGCCCGTGTTACCGCCGCTGCCACCACCACCTTGCCAATCTGGATCCCATATTATACGAGCATACTCGGGATGGTCGACAAAAGGGTTTCTGTTATGCTGATAATCAGCGTATATGGCATTGTTACGATCGATTTCCTTCTGACTCACAGGGTCTTGCTCGTTCCAGTCCATGAGCATGGCGATGGCCCAAGGCAAGATTTCCGACTTGTTGGTCATGTCGCTGCTGCCCCAATTGTTGTCTTCATCGTAGTAACGAACACTCATGTACATGAGGGCGCGAGCGAAGTCGCCCTTATAAGCATCAATAGGCTCAAACACAGTGCCTGAGTAGCCCAACGACGACTTACAAGTACCCAATTTCGAACCGTTCCGTGAGGTCCAGGATGCGGACTGCACTTCACCAAAAGGAAAGTTGCTTCTTTGGGCGTTCACAAATCCGTCGGTAGGGAATATGTGATGCAAATCGCATTCAGGGGTGGTTAGGCTACCAAACCAGCTCTTTGGCCACGAATGCTCGCGATTATAGCAATCGCCTTCAGAATTGTATTCTCCGCATTGACCTTCTCCCAATTGGTAAGTATACGGCGGCGTTCCACCAGGGACATCGGAATACATGTCCCACACAACGCCGTCGCCTTTGTTGTCGGTACTCCAGAAGGCATCCCACAGATTACTGTACGACACCGTAGTGTGTCCCTTGATGATGTCATGCAAGGCCACTTTCAGTGCGTCGCCGGTCTTATCGTTGGCTTGGTTGTAGTATCCGTTGGGAATCTGGGCAACGCTAATGAGGCTGACCAATAAGAACAATATGGTAAAGTGCCGTCTCAAGGCATTATGGTTCAAAACCTCAGCGTTTTGTCCTCTTGCGCAACCGACACATATATATAACCATGTCCAGGTTGCAGTGTGGTGAGGGTGCCTGTCCAGGCTCCGTTTTGGTAAACGGCACTTTGGGTCGACGAGCTGATGGTGTCACCATCGGCAGGGACGAAATCCAGTTCGGCAAGGCTGACATTCCTTGTGGTGGGCGCCCAACGTCACGGCCGACGACCTATTTGCTCAACTCAAGACGCCGCTGGTGGTTGTGCCTACCATCGTGATGGAGCGGCCGCTGTCCATCCATATCTTATACATCTGACCAGGAGCAACGTCTGTCAACGTGCCATTCCATTGATTGTTTTCAAAACACACAAAGCCCGAACCTTGCGAGTTGATGAGGACTGCATCACCGCCGAGCGCCGTCTTGAGTTGAGCAAATAGGTCGTCGGCCGTGACGTTGGGCGCCCACCAGTTCCACGAGGCTGGCAGGTCTTTCTGTATAGTCACGGCTACTCCATCATTGGCGATGAGCTGTGCACCATTTTCGATGATGAGATTGCCCGGACGCCTGTTGCTCAGATGGGCGTTGACAGTGAGGCAGCTGTTCTGCATCAATACAAGCGTGTCTTTTCTTCCCATCTCTATAGCTTCGTCAGTACTTGCCGTCCCTAATACGAATCCATAGAAATTGGAGTCCGATGACTCACGGCCGAAGTAGTTGGTTCTCACCGTGTATTTATAGAGAGCATTGTTACTAAGTCCTGTGTCGACATAGGTTGTGTCGGTCAGGTTTTGTGCAATGCACTCCCCATTGCGGTAGAGATTATATGTGTAGTCGCCGTCGGTAACTACAGCATAGATAATCCACGTGCAACCTGTAGCATGATTCCATGTACTTCCATTAAGAGAATAATAGTCGCCATATTCATTCTCCATGTCAGCCAACAGGAATTGGGTGACATTACTTGAATAATATACAATCCACAAATCTTTTGTATAGTCCAAAAACACTGGATTACTGAAAGTCAGCGTCTTCCATCCCGCATTGCTCGAATAGGTACCCGATGCAGTAGCAAGAGCCGATCCCGCTGGGGCATCATTTGAAGTCCCTTGATAGATCGAGACTTGGTAGGTGCCTGCCTCATAAATATAGGTCTCCACGCTCGTCATTGCCATGCCGGCATAAAACGACATCTGTGAGACCGGGAACCGGATAGCCCAATAGGCTCCAGTAGTCCCAAGGCTCGAAATCCAGATACTGCCATCATATCCATTCAGCTGCTCAATTTCATAGGAACCGCTTTCCAAGCCATCCCATGTGATTGTCGCTTTTTCGCCCTCCAAAGTAGCGGTCAAATCAACAAGCGGGCCTTTGAATTCCTGATACAAGGTGGTCGCATTCGAGATTTCCGACAATTCGCCATTGAAATCAACGCCCCTCACATAAAGCGAGAGGTCGCCATAAACGCTGAGGGTGAAGGTATAAGCCGTTGACGTCAAGCCCGATCCTATCAGCATATCATTGCAATACACATTGTAGGAAACGGCCAAATCGGAGGCATCCCACGAAATGCCAAACAGATCCTCGTCGTTTGTCGCCACAAAGTTCTCAGGAGCAGGGAAAGAGATGGAAATCTCGGCTACATTCGAGTTCTGCGAGATGCCATTGCTCGAGTTGACACATCTCACATAATAACGGTTCGAACCATAAGGAGCCGTGACATCCGAAAAGGACGTTGATGTGCCTTCATAAATCAACACGGAGTTTCTGAAGAGTTGGTATTTCGAGGCTCCCGAAACAGTATTCCAGCTGATGTTGACATCGCGTTGAGTGACATTCTGCACCAAAGTGGCGTTAAGCGTAGGCGCATTTATATTGCTATAGGTAGGCTGAATGCCAAAAATAGCAGCCTGGCTAGAATTATATGTCCCCGAAGAGCCCGACCCAGCACCTCCTGTGCCAGGATTAAGGTTGTTGACCAAAAAATAGCCATCGTACATACCACTCCAGCCCCAGTTGAAGTGGAAGTAGTTATTGCTGTCGTAGCCATCGCAAACGAAAGCATGACCGCCACCCGAGCCACTACCACTGTAATAGACAGGACGTCCCGCGTCCAAATCGGTTTTCAACAGAGTCAGCCAATTACTAGAATTGCTTTGTTTAGTCTTATAACTAATGCTACTGTTATAACGGAAATAGGTGGTCATGGCGCCTGCAACGTCAGTGGAATAGGCTCCGCTGCCATCAGTGCCATAACTCATCGACACAGAAACGCCACAATGGTACATCAAGGTGGCCACAGCGGTTTGTTGAGTTTCCGTGCTGTTTTCGTCATAGGTGTTGGTCATATTGGCCCAATCGTAAGTGGTGTTACCGAAGTTGACACTAAGCGTTTGGTTATTCCAACGATAACTTTTCGAACCATTGCCTTGGATAGGCCAGTTCCAAAACTTCATCACTTGGGCCATGGCGGTGGCAACGCAACCTGTATAGGTAGCCGTTCCGCTGACCGTAGGGCACAACTGGTTGTAGGGGTCACCTTGGTCCCAAAAGGTTTGGATCAGCGGCTCGACAACCACTGTAGCCTTAGTCCCTCTCACACCATTTTCGAGGTCTTGCCATTGTTGTTTTGTCTCGGGTGTGGCTTTGGCATTGCTCTCAACAACATATTTTATTTCGTCATCATACCCTTGCAGCCATGCACGCACATTGTCGGGCATCGCATCGGGGTCGAAGCTACCCGTCAGCGAATAGCCCAACACGGGTTGCACACGGTCGTCGGCGGCCATCACCACAAAGCCTTTGTCGGCATTGTAGATGTACAGGTTAGTAAAGCCAGCCTCTGCCGAAAGGTCGGTGAGTTTGTTGGCGTTCACGCCATTGTTGTTGAAGAAGGTCTTGGCGGCCTGCTGGGCGCGGGCGGACTCGACGTGTTCGGCCATGGCCACAGCGGGGAGCATCGCCAGCAAAATCAAAAAACATAAAACTCTTTTCATAGCATGTGTTTGTTATCGGCTCCAAAGTTAGTTAAAAAAATAAGCCGCGACGATGTCGCGGCTTATTTTTCATCATTTTTCATTATTCCTCTCTGCGCTTCTTAGCCACAAGATAGGCGCCGCCAAGAGCGGCAAGCACGGCTATGCCGCTACCGAGGGGAGCGTCTTGGTGACCCGAAGCGCCATGGCCGGGCAGGCCAGGGCCACCGTCACGGTTACCTTGTTCTTCGGTAGGCACGTCGCCACGCTGGAACAGTCCGCCTTGGGCAAATGAAGTCGTCAGGCCAAGGCCCAGGACGATTGCTATGGTTAATAATTGCTTTTTCATCGTATTATTTGGTTTTATTTGTTTGTTCACTCTGTTATTTCGTATTTCACTTGTCGTACTATGGCTAATGGCCCATGGCCTATGGCTTGCCTTAACGTAGGGGCAGGCCATAAGCCATTGGCCATAGGCTATCATCATCTGATGACCACCTTTTGAACTTTCACGTCATTGCCGTTGAGGAGGCGCATCATATAAACGCCAGGCATCTCGTTGATGCTCACCGTGGCATTGCCTTCAAGGGCGACGTTCTTCACAATGCGGCCCATCACGTCGACAACCTGCAAGGTGGCTTCACCGATGTTGCTGATCTGCCATTCGCTGCCGTTGAAGTAGGCAAAGTTGGCATTGTCTTCGACGTTGTTGTTTGCGTTAAACACCAGGCGGAAGCGCGAGGCGTAGTCGCGGGTGGTAGCCTCGAAGGTGTAGCTCGGGGTAGCCAGCAGGTCGACATCAGTGCCGGTCATATTGTCGATGAGGTGGAGGTAATCCATCTCGACATTCTCTGTGTTAACGCTGATGGTATAAGTGCCGTTCTCTCTGGCCTTGAAGTTGACGGGCATCTCGCCTTCGGCGGCACTGCGAACGATGGCGTAGTCGCTGTTGCCCTGCGGGATATAGAGCTTGGTGTTGCTCTCGAAGAGTTGGAACTTGGGCAACTGTTGGCCTTCGTCGAAGCGGACGATGGCGCGGTCGATGGCGGCGCCGCGGTTGCGGGTGACGTTCATGACCACTTGCTGGACTGCCTTGGCGTTGTTCTCGGTGCTGAAGGTCATCGTGCCAGCTTCGGTAGCATTCACGAAGATGCCTTGCATAACATCGATGGCATTGCCTTCGCCAGGAACGAGATCGTTACCCTCGGGATTCATCATATAGTATTCGTTTGTGATGTATGCGATTTGACCATAAGGGTTGCCCACGAGGTTCCAGCCTTGGATAAGTTGGATGGGTTGGCCAGCATAGGGAGCGCCCGTAAGCGTAAATTCGTAGCTCGGGTTCTCAGTTGTGGCCTTCTTGGCATAGAGGTAGCCAGTGCCAGGGGTAAGGTTGAAGGCAGAAGTCTTATAGTTGCGCCATTCGAGCTCTTCAGCATCGTTGTAATAGTAGAGGTCAAAATCGCCTTCCGTCATGCCTGCAACAGTGGCAGGATTCACGCTGACAGGCGAAGCGATGAGGTAGAAACCATCCTTGGTATCATCACTGGCATAGCCGGTGATGGTGAGGGTATGAATACTTGGGGTCACATCCGATTTAACATATAGATACACAGGCTTTTGGCTTTCCTCACTATAACATGAGAAAAGTGGGTTGGAGCTGGTGTAATTGAATTGCATCGTATTACGTGTATTTTCACCTTGAGCAACCACAATGGCATGCCCATCTTGAGAATCAAATGAAATTGCCCAAATACCATTGTCATCATTTATTTTTTGAGTTTTCAAATAGTTGGAAGATTTGCTTGCTGCATAAAGGTATCCACTTCCATCATTAAAGGTATAATTCTCACCTGAGCTTTCTATGACGAAATCAGCAACACTCTCAGAAGTCACAACAGCAGTATTCGCATCCTCGCTAATCAAAACAGAACCTCGGTTGTTTGTTTTTTGCTCGCCCATGGCGTAAGCATTTCCATCAGTGCCATTGCTAAATCCAACAATGATATAGTGTTGCCCAGATACAATTTCAGTTGCTCTGGTATAAAGTGCAGGCTCGAATGGTGCCACATAAGCGGCTTGTGTAATGGTGACTTCCTTTTCAACGGTCTCACGATTGTAAGTGTAAGTCAATGTAACGGTAGCCGTACGTTCAGCACCTGTGTTAGCCTCGCAAGAGAAAGGAATGGTTTCGCCAACCGTACCAAGAGTAATCCAATCGTCATTGTTTGCAGCACTTAAAACACCGCCTTCAACTCCATTTATAATGTTGTAGGAAATGGAACCACTGGTAGCTGTGCTTTCGATACTGACGTTTCCAGCGGAAATGCTGGGCGTGACGACAACTGTTCCCGTATACTTGAAGAGCGTCAGCTTAACTTGGTTTGAAGTGTAGCAAGCAAAGCGGGAGTTCCCATTATTATAGTTAAATTGAAGCATTCGACTCTCACTTCCCACATTTGTTAGAGTGACCAAATTGTTGGAGATGGAGAATGTCCATTCGCAAGTTGAGGCAGTGAACGAATCAGAGGCATAGAGATTGTTACCACTACCCGAATAACTCAAATATCCATCGCCTTCCATATAAAGCGAATAACCGTTTGCGCTTTGGGAGACGATCACTTGATATCCATCAGTGGTGGTATTTGATTCGATGTCGTTGCCTATTACAGATACAGCAGCTGTCGTTCCCAAATTATTTGATACACCTGTCAAAGCATAATAATTGTTGTTATTGATACCAGTGATGATATAGCAGCCACTCCAATCTTGCGGAGCTTCGGTAACCATTTCATAACGATCGCCAGTAACGGGTGCAACAGCAGTTCCTGAAATGGTCAAAGTTTGGGTTTCAGCACCTGTGCTTGTGGCAGTGATAGTGGCGTTGATGCTACCAGCCTCAGTCGGAGTGTAAGTCCACGTTACCGTTGTTGCACTGGTTCCCATGTTAATGCTAGTAACATCAATCTCGCCATGGCCTTGAAGATTCAGCGTGATGCCAGCAGTTAGATTGAGTTGTGAAACGGTGAAAGTCTGTGAAATTTGTTCGTTTACTGCGTTGGAGCTGCCAAGGTCAATGCTTGTTGGGTTTAGGATAATGGTAGCTGGCTGAGGATGCGTCAACGAAACCAATTGACAATTTTGCTCAAACTCATATGTTGAGCCATACAAAGTCAAATTACCAGAAACCACGGCGATATCACCAACAGTGACACCTGCAATTTCGTCACCCACACAACGATAGGCACGCAATGTTACCGAAGAGCCTTCTTCATCAACCAAGTCAAAAGTAATATTGCCATACTGGCTATTATAGGCAGTAACAATTTGTGAAACAATACCCGTAACATACACACCCGTAACACCAGTGTTAGCTTGGATGGCAATGTGGGCATCGGCAACAGAATAGGGATCTTCCAAGGTGCCATCATGTTCCATAGTGGCAATGGTGTATTCAGCAGTTGCAACAGCGCTGTTATCGTATCCTTCAGCCGTGGCCATAGCTTTTATGGTCGTATTCGAGCTGACGTTGATAGGAGTAGAATAAACCGAGCTGCTTGTGGTAGGCTCATCACCATTGGTGGTGTAATAAATCGTTGCACCCCCGGTAGCGCAGCTGATGCTCACGGTTTGAGCTTGGGTATAAGTGCCAGCAGCAGGACTAAAGGTAGGAGTAGCGCAAGTGGGAGTGCTACCCGAAGTAATGTAAGTTATAGTAATTCCATTGCTTCTTGTTTGAGCACTAGGGGTAAAAGTAAATGCCGTAACATTGGCACTTTCATCATAAGTCCACGTCACAATCTTTCCATTAACCGAGGGAGTCACTTCTGGTGAAACAGTTGCATTTTGAGCAAAAGTAACATAATTACCCGTTGAAGAGGCTTCGTACGCAACGCTAGTTATTTTAGCACCATTATTGGCATTAATCGTTACTGTCGTATTAGCATATATACGAATAGGATTCGAATAAGTGTTGGTAGACGAAACCATGATGGTAACATTCTGATCATTTGCTACAGGGGTAGCCGTACCAGGGAGAGCGGTCGTTCCAGGCCAAGTTACACTTGTCTGTCCCCACATCCCCATCGGGATAGTGAGTCCTACCAGCAGCGCCAAGGCTGCCATAATTTTTGTAAATTTTCCTTTCATTTGTGTTTTTGTGTTATTTATTATCTAATTATTTGATTTATCGTTATTTACCATAAGAAAAGGCATACCTTCTCTTTTGGGGCTGCAAAATTAGACATTTTTAGATACGCGCGCGAGGAAAATGAAATTTTTTATGCTATTTTTATCCTTGAAGGACACTGTGGGCGTGGGACCTCTACCCTATCATCTCCGCATAATCAGGCAGATGGTCCAAAGGCCGCAACACCTGGCCTTCGGACTTGAAACAATGCATGACAGCACCATTGCTGAGCAACAGATACTTGGGCCTTAAGGCCGAATGATACCGCACCGCCTGCTCAAGCACGTCCTCGGTGAGCTTCACCGACGGCGCCTTACATTCCACGATCATCAACGGCGAGCCATCGCTACCAAAGACCACGGCATCGGCACGCTTGTCCAAGCCGTTCACCTTCACGGAATACTCCACCGCCAACAGCCCTGCCGGCACCTTGAGGTGCTCCACCAGCAGATACAACATCTTCTGCCGCACCTCCTCTTCGGGCGTCAAAGCTACGAAACGACGGCGCAAAGGATCGAAGACACGCGTCTTGCCCTCCTGCTCTTCCGTCTTGAACCATTGCAGGGCTTGTCCAGGCATTGTTTGTTGGGTTTTGAGAATGCAAAGATAAGGAGTTTTTTGTACCTTTGCAGCATGAAAAGCAAGTTTCTCCTATTCATCGGCCTTACCTTCGCCTTGTGCGCCTGCCACCACAAGGCCGACCCACTCTTTGGCACCTGGACCGTCGACAAGGTCAACGTGCAGTTCGACGAGCAACACAGCACTCCCGAACTGGTGAAACAAATCGGCGAGATGGAGCGGCAGAACGTCATCAGCATCACTGCTGATTCCACTTTGACTTTCAAAGGGATGGACACAGAATGGCAAGACAAGATGAGCCTTCGCAGTGATGGAACACTGATTTGCAATGGCAAAAGTTTTGGCATTTGGAAAGACGGATGCATTACAATGCAAACGACCTCACCCTTGGGCGAGGTCGTCGTAAGATACAAGAAGGCGAAGTAACTATTTCTCCACAAACTTCAAGCTATATGCAATCGACTCCAGCTGGAGCATCATGTTGCGCTTCTTCTGGTTGGGCTCATAGTAGAACCCCTCCACCGTGGCCAGCTTGTCGGCATTCACGAAAGTGTACGACACGAAGGGACCACCCATAAAGTCGTTCTCCACCTTCCACATGCCTCGCATTTCCTCGGCGAAACCCGCCGGGAAGTCCTTGACTTGCGTCACCAAAGGCGGCACAAACTCAGTCTCGGTGCCCATGTAGGAGCCTTCCGAAGGACCAGGGATATACTGTCCCTCCATCATATTACGCATGGCGATGAGGCTGTTCGTCTCAAACTGCATCGTGTCGCGATAAGGCGTCTGATAGATGACAATATCAGCACTCGAACGCTCCTGCTCCTTACGGAGCCACATGAAGTCGGGCTCGTCCTTGGCGATATAGAAGCCTTGCGGCACAGTGAGCGTGAAGCCGAACTTCTTGGCGATGGCATTCTCGATGGCTTCGTCCTTGGTGGGACGGAACACGTTGAGGATGCGCTCGCGCTCCACCTTGTCGAACCATTGCTTATACACCTCTTTCTGCTTGTCGAAGAGCTCCACCCACGAGCCTAGGTCGGGCGCAGTGATCTTCACGTAACGCTGAGGTGCGGCCCACATGTCCTCAGCGGTCTCGGCCACAGCCTTTTCCTTGCTGGGATCGATGACGACCTCGATGATGTTTTTGTGCTTTTGGAACAGGTCGGAGAAGCCCTCTGCGTTGATGTGTGCCAAGTCATTGCGCGACTCAGGCTGCGGCAGCCCATACTGGTAATCGAGGAAGAAATGACGGATTGAGTCGCCGATGCGGCCTTTCCATTGTTCGTCGTTTTGGGTGACCACAAGGATCTCGGAAGTGCCACCCACCGAGCGGTCCTTACGACCCGATCTTGTTTGAGTGCATGACGTCATCACAGCGGCAATCAAGATGACGGCTGCGATTTTGAGATAGCTTTTCATGGTATTATGTTTTTGATTGAGTTTTCTATTTAAAAGTCGGCCCTTCGACAGGCTCAGGGACCTTAACACTATTTCTTGATCTTCAGCTTCTGGCCCACCTTGATGTTGTTGCTCTTGATGCCGTTCCATTTCTTGATGTCGTTAACTGAGCATCTGTATTTCTTGGCAATCGAGGTCAAGGTCTCACCGCGTTTCACGGTGTGCACCTTCACGGTCGGGCCTGTCGCGTTGGCCTTGCTGCTCTTCGACGGCTTGCTCACCTGTGCCATGGGCGCGCCCGAGCGGTAGATGGTCAGACGCTGTCCAGGACGGATAGAATCACGCTTGAGACGGTTCCAGCGCTTGATGTTGGCCACGGTCACATGGTGCTTTCGGGCGATGCTACCCAGACTTTCGCCTTTTTTCACCACATGGACGAAGCTGTCGCTCACCGCCTCCACCTTCTCCTCGATGACTTCACGCTTGATTTCCGCCTTGCTCTTGTAGGCATAAATGCTGTCCTCCAGCTGGGCAAAAAGCAAGGTGTACTTCATGGGCATACGCAAGGCGCAGGGATTGTATTTCGAGGCAGGGACAATCTGTTTGGTGTATTGGGGGTTGAAGAAGATGAGGTCCGACATAGGCACGCCGATGCACTCGTTGATCTGGTCGAAAGCCACACGGTCGCGCACCATCACCGTGTCGGTGCCATGGAGCAACAGACCTGGGTTGATGGGATAGAGGTTGTGCGCCGTGGCGAAGTTCATGACGTAGGTCACCGCGATGAAGGCAGGCACATAACCGCGCGTCTCGCTGGGCAGATAGGGCCAAATTGCCCAATAGTTCTTCACACCACCCGCCCTGATGATGGCCTTGTTGACCGTGCCAGGGCCTGAGTTGTAAGCCGCGAGCACAAGGAACCAATCGCCATATCGGGCATAAAGGCTCTGCAGATACTGGCAGGCTGCCTCTGTCTCTTTCATCGGGTCGTAGCGGTCGTCGACCAAAGAGGTGACCTTCAAGCCGAACTCCCTACCCGTGCCTTGCATGAACTGCCATAGGCCCTTGGCACCTGCCTTTGAGCCCGCCGTGGGGTTGAGGGCCGACTCCACCATGGCCAGATACTTCAGTTCAAGCGGGAGGTTGTATTTGGCGAGGTATTCCTCAAACATCGGGAAATACACGTATGAAAGACCCAACATACGGCTCGTCTGCTGACGGCGACGGTTGGCATACAGGTCGATGAACGACTTTACGTGGGTGTTGAATGTCAACGGGATGGTCGTTTCACGTGCCAAGGCCTCGATACGGTTGGCATAAACGCTATCGGGAAACATCGGGATTTCATTCTTGCTATAGCCATAGACATTCATCAGCGATGAGTCGATGTCGAGATAGGTATCCTTGAAATACATGATATTGCTCACCATGTCAAGCATCTCCATCACGGTGGATTCCTCCACCACAGCCTTACCGGAATTCAGATCCTTGATTTCCTGTTCGTTCATCTCAACCTCCAGCGTATCAGGGTCATATCCTTCGGGATCATAGTTTTGAGCCATCAGGCTGGCGAAGGGGAGAAAAACAAACAAAAGAAGGTGAGCGTATTTCATAGGGTTGTATTTTATTTAAGGGTTAAAGAAAGGTTTTATAGAAAACGCAAAAATAACAAAAATCGTTTATCGAAAACGGAAAATAATCTATTTTTGTCATCCATAAAGAAGCAGATTACCATGGATAACGAGAAAAACACTGAAAAACTGGCAGGTTATATCATCAAATTGGCTTGTCTTGCCATCGTCGTAGCCTTGTGTTGGTACTTCAAGAATGTGCTGATCTATATCGTCGCCGCACTTGTGGTCACCCTCCTCGGACGACCTCTGATGAAGGTGATGCGTAAGGTCAAAATCAAAGGGAAATCAGCACCCGATTGGTTACTGGCCATGTTGTCCATCCTCATCATCATCGCCTTGATCATTCTGCTTATCTCACAGATTATCCCACTGGTTTCCAGTATAATACGCGATGCTTCAGCCATCGCCGAGAGCAGCTATTTCGAATCAAATCCCATCGATAAGATCAACGAATGGCTTATCGGGGTGTTCCCAGGGTTGGATCGCAACTTCGACATCGCAGCCCTGGTCATGGACAAGGTCAAGGAGGTGGTCGACTTCGGTAAGGTAGGTGGCATCGTCGGTTCCGTAGCCTCTATGGTGACGAGCCTCTTGGTGGCCGCATTCGCCGTGGTGTTCATCTCGTTTTTCTTCCTTAAGGAGAACGGACTGTTCGGACGTATTGTCTGCGCCTTTGTGCCCGACAAACACGAGCTGACTATGAACAAGACCTTGAACGAGATCAAGGAGCTGCTCTCACGCTACTTCGTGGGGCTGTTCATCGAGATGCTGGGCGTTGCCTTGGTCGATTTCCTCGGCCTGTGGCTCATCGCCCGCCTCAACTTCAACTATGCCATCGGCATCGCTTTCATCGCGGGTCTGCTCAACGTTATTCCTTATGTCGGACCCATCATCGGCGAAGCCATCGGTGTCTTGATAGGCATCGTGTTGAAACTAGGCACCGGCGCTGGTTTGGACGTCAACATCTGGGTCTTTGCCCTCATCATCCTTGCCATTATGCTGACCGCACAACTGATCGACAACTTCATCTATCAGCCGCTCATCTATTCGACGAGCATCAAGGCGCATCCCTTGGAGATTTTCATCGTGCTACTCATGGCGGGCCATATCGGCGGCACCATCGGCATGCTGGTGGCCGTACCGGCCTATACCATCGTGCGCGTCATCGCCATCCGGTTCTTCTACCGCTTCAAGCCCATACAACGGCTTGTACCCGACTTGGAGGAAGAGGATAAGATTATCGAGAATATTGATTGATTAGCCAGCCTCCCATGTCATACCGACCGAGGGACGAGGGAGCGTATCTATGGGAGGCACCTTTTCTGGAACGCCATTCTTTCATTCCCATCCAGAAGGTAAATGATGCCACAGTATTGGTATCCATGCTTTTCCAAGCCCTTCCGCATGATGATATTGGCCTCGTGCGTGTCGATGCGTATGTTGTCGACCCGTGATTCGCAATAGTCCAACAGCGCATCCAATATGCCATGCGAGCCTGGCGTGCTGGCAATACGGTGAATGACATAATAAGGGGCATCGTCAAGCCATTGCCCGTTGTAAATAACATTGTAGGTCACCTCGGGGCTAGGCAGCAGGGCAAAAGTGCCGACCACCTCTCCCTTCTCGTCTATCAAAACATGGCTACCGCCGACCTCAATGTCTTTCCGAAACATATCGTCACGAGGATAGCCATCGGGCCATTGGAAGGTGTTGCCGTAGCTGCGCATGATCTCGCGCGCCTGGTCGCGAAGATTGAGTATGGTTGGCAGGTCGGCCAATGTCGATTTGCGAATGGTGTAGCTCATTTTTGCCCCAATTCAAAGATGGTCAAATCGGCCACAGTCATGTCCACCACCTGGATCAAGTCCACGGGATTGAGCTTGAACTGCAAGCCTCTCACGCCTGCGCTGACATAGATGTAGTCAAACAGTTCACAGGTCTCATGGATAAAGGTGGGAAATTGCTTCTTCATGCCCACAGGCGAGCAGCCACCACGGATGTAACCCGTCAGGGGCAACAACTCCTTCATCGGGATGAGGTCACAGCTCTTGTTGCCCGTGGCCTTGGCGGTCTTCTTCAGGTCGAGCTCATCGTTCCCTGGGATGACGCAAACGAAATATCCGATCTTGTCGCCTTTCAGCACCAAGGTCTTAAACACTTGGTCGATGTCCTCTCCCAACTGGTCGGCGATATGCTGAGCTCCGAGGTCGTTCTCGTCCACCTCATAGGGAATCAGCTCGTATGCCACCTTCTTCTGGTCGAGGATGCGGCAAGCATTGGTCTTATTGATTTTATCTTTGGGCATGGCTTATTTGACATGCTCTTCCACCCACTTCCTAGCATTCACGAAGGCCTCCATCCAAGGCGACACCTCGTCGTTCTTGCGCTCTTCGGGATAGAAGGCCCACTGCCAAGGCAGGAAGGCACGCTCGAGGTGAGGCATCATGGCGAGATGACGGCCGTCGTTGGAGCAGATACCTGCCGTCGACCAGTCGCTGCCATTGGGGTTGCCGGGGTATTCGTCCTGACCGTAAGTCATCACGATCTTATATTGGTCGCGATAGCAGGGGAAATAGAAACGGCCCTCGCCGTGGGCGATCCACACGCCGAGGCGGCGGCCCGACAGCGACTTGAGCATCACGCTTTCGTTTTGGGCGATCTCCACATTGAGGAAGCCTGACTCGAACTTGTGAGAGTCGTTGTGCATCATCACGGGATGTTCCTCATGATCGGGATAGAGCAGGCCGAGTTCCATCATCAGCTGGCAGCCGTTACACACACCGAGGCTCAAGGTGTCCTCGCGGGCGTAGAAGTCGTCCAACGCCTTCTTGGCTTTCTTGTTGTAGAGGAAGGCACCCGCCCAGCCTTTGGCCGAACCCAGCACGTCGGAATTGGAGAAGCCGCCCACGAAGGCGATCATATTCACGTCCTTGAGGTCTTCACGGCCCGTGGCGAGGTCGGTCATGGTGACATCCCTCACGTCGAAGCCGGCCAGATAGAGGGCATAGGCCATCTCACGGTCGCACTGGCAGCCCTTCTCGCGGATGATGGCCGCGTTGATGCCCGTGGGCTTGCGGCGATGCATGTCGATGCCGAGGCTGGCAGCAGTGCCGGTGAAGTTTCTGCCAAAGCTATAGTGCAAATACTGTTTCTTGTAGTTCATGAAACGCTCCATGGCCTTGCGCGGACCACTCTGCTTGCGGTCAAGCAGGTACGACGACTTAAACCAGGTGTCGCGCAGCGCATCGATGTCGAAGATGTAGTTGTGCTCAGCATGGGCGATGTTGATCTGACGTTTGGCTTGGGGCTTGCCGATCATCTTGAAGGCAATGCCAAGCTCACGCAGCATGCGGTTGGCGATGCCGTCGTTGGAGACTTGGATGACTACCGAAGGCTTCTCGCAGAAGAGCACAGCCATCAGGTCCTCCTTGTCGAAGGCGCTCAAGTCGAGGTTCATGCCGTAGGTCGTATTGGCGAAGTTCATCTCCAACAAGGTGGTGATCAAACCGCCTGCCGACACGTCGTGACCGGCCAAAACCAAGTTGCTCTCGATGAGCATCTGGATGGCGTTGAAGCACTTCTTGAAGTAATTGACGCTCTTCACATCGGGCACAGCCTGACCGATGGCACCGATGCTTTGTGCGAAGCTGCTGCCACCCAACTCGAAACCGTCTTTCGAGAAGTCGATGTAAAGGAGCTCGGTGTTTTCGTCAGCCTTCATCACGGGACGCACCACCTGGCGGATATTGGAGACTTCGCCGGCCGCGGAAACGATGACCGTTCCAGGGGCGACGACTTTCTCGCCGTCAGGGTATTTCTGCGTCATGGAGAGGCTGTCCTTGCCCGTCGGCACGTTGATGCCCAATGCCACACAGTAGTCGCTCAAGGCCTTCACAGCTTCGTAGAGGCGGGCGGTCTCGCCTTCCTGTTTGGCAGGCCACATCCAGTTGGCGCTCAGTGATACACCTTCGAGGTTGCCTTCGATGGGAGCCCAGAGGATGTTGGTCAAGGCCTCGGAGACCGACAGGCGCGAAGCGGCGGCCGGATCGATGAGGCCCGCAATCGGGGCATGACCCAAGGCCGTGGCGATGCCACGTTTGCCGTTGTAGTCCAAAGCGCTGATGCCGAGGTTGCTCAGCGGCAGCTGCACCTCACCCACACATTGTTGCTGGGCCACACGACCCGTCACTGAACGGTCCACCTTGTTGGTGAGCCAGTCCTTACAGGCCACGGCTTCCATCTGCAGCACGTTGTTGAGGTATTTGTGTATATCGCGCTTGGTATAGCTTATCTTCTTGAAATGATAGGGTTTGGTCTTGTCCTTCAATATCGTCTTGGGGGCGCTGCCAAAGAAGTCGGAGATAGCCAAGTCGATGGGAGCCTTGCCTTTCTTGCGGACAAAACGGAGGCGTTCGTCGCCCGTCACCTCGCCCACTTCGTAATACGGGGCACGTTCACGCTCAGCGGTCTCTTTGATGATGTCCTTGTCCTTCTTGTTGACCAAGAGGCCCATGCGCTCCTGCGACTCGTTGCCGATGATTTCCTTGTCTGACAGGGTCGGGTCGCCGACGGGCAGGTTGTCGACATAGACCACGCCGCCTGCGTCTTCGATGAGCTCGGAGAGGCAATTGAGGTGGCCACCAGCACCGTGGTCATGGATGCTACGGATGGGGTTGTCGCTACTTTCTGCCATGGCACGAATGACGTTGCTCACGCGCTTCTGCATCTCGGGGTTGGCACGCTGCACGGCGTTCAGCTCGATGGCGTTGCTGTATTGGCCCGTATCGACACTCGACACGGCGCCGCCACCCATACCAATGCGGTAGTTGTCGCCACCCAGCACGATGATGACGTCGCCCTCTTCGGGTTCCAGCTTCTTGGCATCCTTCACCTTGGCGAAGCCGATGCCACCGGCCAGCATAATAACCTTGTCGTAGCCAAGGGTTTCCTTTTCGCTATGTTCGAAAGTCAGCAAACTGCCGTTGATAAGGGGTTGGCCAAATTTGTTGCCGAAATCGGAGGCGCCGTTGGAGGCCTTGATGAGGATTTCCTCAGGGGTCTGATAGAGCCACTTGCGCGGCTCGATGTCCTTCTCCCACTCACGGCCTTGCTCCGTGCGGGGATAGGAGGTCATATAGACGGCAGTACCCGCCAGAGGCAGGCTGCCTTGGCCACCAGCCAGACGGTCGCGGATCTCACCGCCCGTACCTGTGGCAGCGCCATTGAAAGGCTCCACTGTGGTCGGGAAGTTGTGGGTCTCGGCTTTCAATGAAATCACCGTCTCGATAGGCTTGATTTGGAAAGCTGATGGCTTGTTAGGCTCGGAGGGAGCAAACTGCTCCACCTTGGGACCGAGAATGAAAGCCACGTTGTCCTTATAGGCCGACACAAGTCGGTTCGGGTTCATCTTCGAGGTCTTCTTGATGAGGGCGAAGAGCGTGTTGGGCATCTTCTTGCCATCGATGATGAATGTGCCATTGAAGATCTTGTGGCGGCAATGCTCAGAGTTGACTTGTGCGAAGCCATACACCTCGCTGTCGGTGAGTTTGCGCCCAATCTTTGCAGATATGCCTTTCAGGTATTCCATCTCCTCGCTGCTCAGGGCAAGACCTTCCTGCTGGTTGTAGGCCTCAATGTCGTCGATGTATTTCAGTGGCTCGGGCTTGCGGTCCACGGAGAACACCTTTTGGTCGAGGTTCTCATAGCGGTTTTGCAGCATCGGGTCGTAAGGAGCCTTCTTAGAGTCCACTTTTTGGAATTCCTCAATACGGATAATGCCCTTAATACCCATGTTTTGGGTGATCTCGACGGCATTGGTGCTCCAAGGCGTGATCATCTCACGGCGCGGGCCTACAAAATGGCCTTTCACCGTGTCTTTTTCGATCATTGCGGCGTTACCGAAAAGCCAAGAAAGCTTGGAAACGGTTTCCTCGGAAAGCGGGGATTTGGAATCAACAGCGATAACCTTTTGATTATCAGATTGAAAAAAGCATATCATAAGCGCAAGGTTTTATGCATAAAACGATGCCGCAAAGATAGGTTTTTTATTTGAAAAAATCTCTTTTGAATCAGCATGAAACAACAAAAAAAATCCCCGTCTCGCCATCGAAACAGAGATTCTTTTGTTTTTTCAACGAGTTAAGGCTTACCGCACCACGACTTTCGCCATCACTTCCTCGCCCCCGTTCTTAGCCTTCAGGAAATACATACCTTTCGGGCATTGGCCGAGGTCGATGGCTGATTGTCCTTCGTGACGGTTCTCGTAAACCTTGCGGCCCGTGATGTCATAGACCTCCACGTCCCACTGGCCTTCGCCGAGGTTGAGGTTGAAAGAACCGTTGGAGGGATTGGGATAAACGGCATCCGTCACCGTTTCCATGTCGAGGACATCGGCCAACGAAGCCTCAAACGTCACCGCCTGATAGACTTCCTTGTTGCCAGTGTAATCCTGTACCCAAGCCACCAGTTGGCAGTCCTCGAGAGGATAGTTGATTTCAAACTTCTCCTCGAAATCCATCACCGGGCCTGCGAAAGGTGTTCCCTCGTGCGTCGGAATCATGTCGCGCACGTTCCAGTTGACGTACTCACCGCCACCCCATGAATAAGGGATATGACTTTGGGTGAGGACAACGAACAGTCGCACGTCGCTACCATTGCAATCGCCCACTTGCTCCACATGGCATTTCACGGTATACAAATTGTCACCGTTAGCATCCAGTTCCATGGCAATGGTGAACGGACTCGTCTTGGCTATTTCCTGCTCATAGTACGGTTGATAATACATGTAATTCATTCCTGGGGAACCGCCAGGAAGGCTGATGGAACCGTCCATAAACAGCGTGGGATAGCCCATGGCGCTGTAATAGGAAACACGGGCGGCCACTTCATCATTAGTCAGTTCCGGAACGGAATAGGAAGGAGCCTGATAGCATACCGGAGCGATAAGAAGACCATCGGCCAACATCTCTTCGATGGCTTCGTCGGCGGCTGGGCAGTTGCCACAGTGCACGCCAGTCATCAGTTCGAAAAGCACGCACTCGCGCGCCACGTTCTTGGTTTGCGCCATCATCGTCGGCATCACCAACATGACGGCCAGGAAAAAGAATAGATTTTTCTTCATATTACAATGGTTTTGTTGAACAACTTAATTATAGGTGCAAATATAGGTGCAAAAAGACGAGGGAAAATAACGGCGGGAGGAGGAAAAAATTTGCGGGTTACAATTCTCCGGCCATATAAAGCGGCAGATAAACCACACCGTCTTCAACTTTGACATAGGAGGAGTGAAACGCAAACGGAGTGGATAGTTGCTGCGCGTATTTGTTGCGGAATTATTTCAAGTATCTGTAGGACTAAAACTTTTCTCCTCAGCCCGTTATTTTCTTCCCTACCTTTGCACCCAACAACATAAACAGTCAAACTTAATGCCGTCTGCACCCATTGCCTCCACCGAAAAACGCGTCGAAGCCTTCAACGCCCTTGTGCTGCGCCACAAGGCGATGATTTGGCATGTGTGCTCCGACTACAGCCTCGGAAGGGTATGGAACACAGAAGACTGCATGCAAGAGGTGATGGTCAATCTGTGGCGCGACTTCGACAAGTTCGAGGGTCGCAGCGCGGAGAAGACCTGGGTGTGGCGCGTGGCCACCAACACGATGCTCATGCTGCGCCGAAAAGACGTCAGAAGCCCGCAGACCGAAACGATGGACCCAACCAACGAAGGCCTTGCAGGGGCAGCACTGCAGGACGACAACTACCAGCAGCTGCTGCAACTCATCGACGCACTACCCGAAGAAAACAGCGTCGCCATCCGCGCCTTCCTCGACGGCTTCTCCTACAAGGAAATCGCCGACATGACTCACAGCACTGTGGGCGCCGTGGCCATGCGCATCGCACGCACCAAACGTCGGCTCAAGCGGATGTACGAAGCAGAAAACACCTTATAGTTTATGAACGAACAACCAACATATAGAACAATGAACGCAAACCAAAATCGCGACGATTTCCGACAGCTTTGGGAACGACGCAAACAGACGTGGCAAAATGAAAACGATATGAACGTGCCCGACGACACCACCGTTCTGAAAATGGCCGAACTCGCCCGCCAAGTTTCACCTGCTCGCGATGAAAACATCGTTCCTATCAGCCTCGGACGGCGCGGCCGCTGGATCCCCTATGCCGCTGCAGCCAGCGTGCTCATCGGTGTCGGTGTCATCGGTCTGACCTACCAAAGCGAAATGCTCAATCAGCCACAACTGCTTAAAGCCCAAAAGATAAACATCAACGGACAGAACGTGCGTTTCCTGTGCAACAACGGTTGCTCGGCGCAAGACATACTGGTCTCGGCCAACGACATCATCAAAAAATAACCAGACATGAAGAAAACCATCACATATCTTTTGCTGCTCCTCTTGACGGCGATGGTGGCCTGTCGCGACAACGAAAGCGGACAGGAAACGACAATCCCGTACGATACAAATGCCGCTCTCAAACTATATTGCCAATATGCCGACAACGAGAACCTGACCGTGGCTTATCTCGGCGACTTTGAAATCAACGGCAACCCTATCGACGCTGTCATGATCCAAGCTGACAACGACCTCGACTGGCAAGAGTTGAGTAAAGACTTCGACATATTTACAAGAATTGATTCATGCGTCGAACAAAACAGCATATCCATGTGCCCCAACCACGACGAAGTTATCTCCTTAGGCATTGGCATCGAGACCGACTTCCTGCAAGTGCTCGGACTCGACAGCACTATCACACGCGACCAAATCACCGAAGAACACATCAATACGTTCTCGAAATACTTGTCCCTACAAATCAAGGACATCCTCAATAACTTCCAGGACTCCGACACCCTCATCCATGATGCCACCTTCATCATTGGCGACGGCCCTGTGACCCCTGCCAACAACATGCCCATCGACGAATATATCAACACCGTGGCCGAGGCCCTCACCCAAAGCATCTTCGACGAATTCTTCACCAATCAAGACAGCCTCAACCTCGCCCCCGACCCCATACCTGAAAACGACAAATTGCTCGACGACGCCAAAAGTCACGGCCACAGCGGCTACGTAACCGCAGCCGACTACAAGAACCGCACCATGTGGCTCTTCTTCTATGATGACCAAGAGGAATGCAACGTCATCCTCACTCACATCAAAAACGACATCATCGTTGCCAGCTATGATCAATAAAAGCCAAAGGAATCCTTTTAAAGCATTTTTATCATCCATTTCTTCTGTCAACAACCGGGATGCTGCTTCGCAAAACGAGAAGAAAACCGCTCCCGTGAAGGGCGAAAGTCGCACGAGCGTGTTCTCCACCTCAGGCAACAACACCGTCAACAACGTTGGCGTTCCCACCCGCAAAGGCAACACCCGCAGCCTGGATCACTACAACAGCAACCCAAAAACCAGGAAGGCAATCCACTAAGGGTTGCCACTCTTCTTTTTTGTTTTTTTTCACTACTATGTTATTTTCCCACGAATCCAAGCAACTAAACAAATCATAAAGAAAAGCAAACTTGATTGAAACAAAACATCTTTATCAACAATTAAATCAAAAGTACTATGAAGAAAAATGTATTCTTTATGATGTTGTTAGCCTGCTTCGCCTTCGTGGGCGTGGCACAGGCACAGGAAGGAATCAAAGTGACGGTCAACACTGACGTCAACGCAACGATTTCAGACCTGAGAGCTCCTGTCGTACTGACCTATGCTCCCGAACCCATTACACCTGCCGGCTTCCTCTCCATCGGCATGGCCTTCCACTGGGGCTACATGTTCCCCGCTGAAATGATTGCCGAATACGACGGCAAGTATTTAACCAAGGTCGCCTACGTGGACTACACCAACTCCGCAGGCGAATACGAAGTGCACATATGGCAAGGTGGCGACACGGCTCCCGCGACTGAAATCACTCGTCAAGCCTTCACAATCACAGGCACACTCAATAACATTGTCCCGCTTTATCTCGACCAACCTGTACTCATCGATGGATCACAGAACCTATGGGTGACCTTCTATCAAGACGGCTCGGTGCAACAAGCCGCTTGCGTCATCACCGACATGGGCGACCCAAACAGCCGCTGGATTGGTGTTGATGGCTACGGCTGGATGGATATGGCTTCGGTGCAAGGCGGTGCCGGCTACAGCTTCGCATTGTGGGCCATCGCCGACGACTACGATGCCATCGGCGAGTTCGACAGCAACGTGGCCGTGTATCCCAACCCCACCACGAGCAACGTGACCGTGAGCGCTCCCGGCATGAACCACATCACTGTGTTCAATGCCATGGGCCAAATGGTGATAGACATGCCCGTCAGCACCAACAGCCAGGTTTTGGACATGAGCCAACACCAAGCGGGTGTCTACATGGTGCGTGTGGCCTCTGAGAAGGGCATCAGCACCAAACGCGTGACCGTGATGTAATTTTTATGGCTAATGACAAAGAAAGGCGACCGCAAGGCCGCCTTTCTTGTTTTCAATACCCTTCTTCGGATTGCTCTTCGCCGCCACCGTCGTCACCGCCTTCGTCGCCGCCCGGACGGTTGCGCTTCATGTTCTGCTGGTTGATGCGGTAGTTGAAGTTGAGAGAGAACGAACGACGGTTCCAAGTGCTGGTGTTGTATTGCCAGAAACCATCGCCCCACGACTCGCCGCCCCAGCTGCGGCTGTTGAAGAGGTCGCGCACGTTGAAGGTGATGGTGCCGTTGCCATGGAAGATTTCCTTGCTCACCGCGAGGTCGACCCACCAGTTGCCCTTACGCATGCCCAGCGGCTCCTTGTGCGGACCCATGATGTGGGCCGTCAGCTGCAGGTCGAACCAATTGCTGATCTTGAACTTCGACACGGCACGACCGAAGAGCATCCAAGTGGCATCGTTATAGACCTTATCGTTGATGGTGCCATTGAATTGGGAACGGAAGAAGTTGACATTGCCGTTGAGGTTCCACCACTTGTTCATCTGGCCTTGAGCCACCATCTCCACGCCAAAGTCGTCAGCCTTGCCGAAGTTGATGGGCATGCTGTAGAACACGCCGTCATCCTCGTAGGTATAGCTTCGGATCATGTTGGTACCATGACGGTAATAAGTCGTGAAGTTAAAGCTGGCATTGTCCCAGAAATGGATGTAACCGAGTTCGTAGCTGTCCATATAGGTCGGCGTCAAGGCGGGGTTGCCTAGGCGGATGTTACGGTTGTCGTTATAAGAGCGGAAGGGGCTCATCTGCCAGAAGCCCGGACGACGGATACGGCGGGTGTAGCTCACCTGGAACTGATTGAACTCATTCACCGAATAGTTGATGTGGGCACTCGGGAAGAAGTCGAAATAAGGCTTACTGCCGTTGATGGAGTCGGTGCCGTCGTGGGCATAGCCTTTCAGGTTGGTCAAGATGTCGGTCATCTCGGCACGCAAGCCCACCTGTCCCGACCAGCGGCCCCATTCGTTGCCGAGGCTAGTGTAGAGCGCAGCCACTTGTTCGCTGTATTCGTAGTCGTAGCAATAGTTGTCCAAAGGCTCCCAAATGCCGTCATTCTTCTGCCATACACTATCGTTGCTCAGGATGTTGCGGTTGGTGTATTTTCCGCCAATCTCCCACTGTGCCTTGGTGAGGAAGGGATGCACATAATCGATGCTGGCCTGCAGGTTACGCATACGTTGGTCGTTGCCCGTCTTCTGATACATGGTCCAGAGCGCCTGTTGTGCGTCGGCATTAGGATAGAGCGACTCTGTAATGTCGGAACCTGCGTTCTCGGTATTGGTAAAGAAGCGTACATTGGCTTTTAGGCTACGGCCCTTGCGCTCAAAGGTCTTGTCGTAGTCGAGGGTGACCTCATACATCGGGTCAACCTCCGCATAATCCTCGGCACGCACATCATACGACGCGGAATCCCACACGGGATACACGTCGGAATAGCGCACCACGGGATGCGTTGCCAGCTTGCCGTAACGGTAGACGAAGGCAGCGCTCACAATGTCACGGTCGGTAATGTAATAATCGGCACCCACACGCACGTTGTGACCCATGCGGTTCATCCGGCGTTCGGTGGTCTGGTCGGTGAGTTGGGTAAACAGGGTGTCGCCGTCAACGACATCGCTGTAACGCTTTGTACGATTCACGCCGCCACCGATGTTGGAGCGGTTGTTGAAGCCATAGCTGGCAAACAGATTCCATCGCTTCAAGCGATAGTTGCCCGAAAGGCTTGCGCCATACATCCAAGGATAGCCCGTGCGCAGGTTGACCGCACCATTGAAGCCTTGGCGTTTGTCCTTTTTCAAGATGATATTGATGATACCTGCCGAGCCTTCAGCGTCGTAACGCACCGAGGGGTTGGTAATGACCTCCACCCTCTCGATCATGTCGCCCTGCAAGGTACGCAAGGCATCTTGGGTGCTCATGCCTGAGAGGCCCGACTCCTTGCCGTCGATGAGGATGCGCACACCATCGTCGCCACGCAAGCTGACGTTACCCTCCACGTCAACCGAAACGGCAGGGATGTTCTCCAACACTTCGATGGCGTTGCCTGCCGTGTTGCCCACGTCCTTACCCACGTTGAACACATGCTTGTCAAGGGTCATCTCGTAGGTGCTCTTCTCAGCCACCACGTTTACTTCCTCCAGCAGACGGCTGTCGGGCGAGAGGTTGATCTTACCCACGTCGACCACGCCTTTCGTGCCATCAAGGTTAACAGTCTTATAGGAAGTGATGAAACCCATAAACTGTATTTCAAGCTCATAACGGCCTTTCTCGAGTTCCATCGAGAAGTGCCCCGAGGGGTCGGTGATGCAGCCCGACACGAATGTCTTGTCAGGCAAGGTGCAAGCCCTCACGGTGGCATATTCCATGGGATGGCCCGTGGCTTTGTCAAAAACACGGCCTTTCACTGTAATGGCGGCGAATGAAATCTGGGTTAAGCACAAAAGTGCTAGTATAAAAAGGAGATTTTTCTTCATAAAAGATGCTGCTCGTTTAGGCTGCAAAAATAGGCATTTTCAAGCAATTAGCGGTTGGAATTGTAGGAGAAAATCACATCGGATCGACGTCAATCTGCACCTGAACCGACTTATACTCCGCATCCTGCTGGAACAAATGGATTTGTTGCGCTATCAATTCCTTTACCTTTTGTGTGTTGTAGTCACGTCTAAACTTCACCATCATCTGCTTGATATACAGATTTTTGACCCTCGAAACAACGGGGTATTCAGGACCTAAAAGATCCTGTTTGAAGATGGGGCGCAGCATACTGGCCAGCTCCGCCGCAGCTGGGTTGAGTTTCTGGTAGTCCTTGTGCTTCAAGCGAATGAGAATCAATCGATAGAAGGGCGGATAGCCAAACTGGCGGCGGATGACCATCTGCTTGTCGTAAAGCCCTCGGAAGTCGTTGCGCAACACGTCTTGCAGCACGGGATGTGCCGGCTCGTAGGTCTGGATGATGACCTTGCCCTGCTTGCCCTTGCGTCCTGCCCTACCCGCCACCTGGGCCATCAGCTGGAAACTGCGCTCGTGGGCGCGGAAATCAGGGAACGAGAGCATGTTGTCAGCGTTGAGGATGCCCACCACCTTCACCGAGTCAAAGTCCAACCCTTTGGTAACCATCTGCGTGCCCACGAGGATGTTGGTTTCTTTGTCCTGGAAAGCCTCAAGGATGGTCTGGTAGTCGTTTTTCGAACGCGTGGTGTCGAGGTCGAGACGAGCCACCTTGGCCTCAGGCATGACGAGGCTCAAGTCCTCCTCGATCTTCTCCGTGCCAAAGCCATGCATACGGATGTTGGGGCTGTGACAGACAGGGCACTCACTCGGCACACTGGCGGTGTAACCACAATAATGACAACGCAACACGTTCTGGCTCTTGTGGTAGATGAGGCTCACGTCGCAGTTGATGCACTGCGGCACATGGTGACAATCCTCACACTCCAAACGCAACGAGAAGCCTCGTCGGTTTTGGAACAGGATGGTCTGGTTGTGTTCGTCCAGGGTCTCTTTCATGGCATCCAAAAGGGTGCTGCCGAAGTCGGCCTTCATGGTCTTGCGCCGACGCTCCACACGCATGTCGCTGAGGATGATTTCAGGCATCTGCACGCCACCATAGCGCTCCATGATTTCCACCAGATGGAAACGGCCGCTTAAGGCGTTGTAATAGCTCTCGTAAGACGGCGTAGCCGAACCCAACAAGACGTTGGCCTTGTGTATGGCGGCCAGGACGATGGCAGCATCGCGGGCATTGTAGCGTGGTGCAGGGTCGACCTGCTTGAAGCTGCTGTCGTGCTCCTCGTCAACGATGATCAGCCCGATGTCGGAATACGGCAAAAAGATGGCCGAGCGTGAACCGATGATGATTTGGTGTTTTGGCGATAGCGTCTGACCAAAGTCGCGCACCTGCTCCCACACCTCTACCCTCTCATTGTTGCCGTAACGCGAGTGGTACACACCCAACTTGTCGCCAAAGTATTCCTTAAGGCGGTTGATGATTTGTGCCGTGAGTGCAATCTCGGGCAGCAGATAAAGCACCTGTTTGCCGCGGTCGATGGCTTCCTTGATGAGTTTGATGTAAATCTCGGTCTTGCCAGAGGAAGTCACGCCGTGCAGCAATACGGGCTTGTTCTCTTCAAATCCAGTCTTGATGCCCTCATAGGCTTTCTGCTGCGCTTCGGTGAGTTGTATGCTGTCCACATCGGTCTGCACCTTGAACTCCTTCAGTCTGCTGACCTTACGCTCGTAGACCTCAAAAACGCCCTTGTCTGTCATGCTCTTCAGTATCGCCGAAGTCGCATTAGCCTTTTGCAGCAAGGCTTTGGCCATCACGTCGTTGTCGGCATCGCCGCCAAGGGTGATGAAGGCCAACAGCACTTCCAACTGCTTGTAGGCACGCTTGGTCAGCTGGTCCATCAGGTCCTGGAGTCTGGCCTCCTCGCGGTATTCAGCCGCAAGACGCACAAATCGCTCATATTTGGCCCTGTATTTCTCGTTCAGTTCCTCCTCCATCACGAGGATGCCTTTCTCCATCATCGAATGGACGAGTGGCATCACCTTCTTGAAGCCGATGATTTTGCTTACCTCGCTGACGGTAATCTTGGGCTTGATCTGCAGGGCTTCCACGATAAGGTATTCGAAGTCGTTCAAGGCCACGGAATCGAGCACATAGTCGGGTGAGAGGGCCACGGTGGTCTCGCTGCTCAGCTTCAAGGCAGAAGGCAGCGCAGCCTGCATCACCTCACCAAGATGACACATGTAATAGGTCTTCACCCAGTCCCAGAATTTCAGCTGCTTCTCGTTGACCATAGGTTGGGCGTCGAGCAAGTCGGTAAGGAACTTGACTTCAACCGAGGGCACCTGCTCGGTCAGTCCGACGATGAGTCCCGACAGAATCTTAGTTTTGCCAAACTGCACCACTGCCCGCTGGCCTACGCGCACCTGGTCGTTCAGCGCGAAGGGCACACGATAGGTGAAGGTGCCTGGCACGGGAATTGGCAGGAGGACTTCAGCAAAGAGAGTGATACGGGAATCGGCCATGGGAAGTGTTTTAGCACGCAGAATGCGCAGAAATCGCAGATTCGACGAAGTCAATTATATGAATCGCAAAGCAACGCAAAGTTTGCGTCCGACAAGTTCTGCGAGTTCTGCGAGTTCTGCGTGAGACTGTTCATAAAGAAAAACATTTTCAATGTGAATTCACCGTGGAATAGCCGACCAACTCGTCGTAGCCTTTGATGGCGTTATAGTAGTAGAAATACAGCTTGTAGACGTTGTTGGTTTCCCAATGGTTGCCTGCCGTCAGGTCGGTCATAATCTCATGGGTCTTACGATCGATGGTGACGAACATGAAGTTGTAATAGCCTTGCTTGAGCACCATCGAGCAGGTATAGCCACGCAGCTTATAGTCATAGGTCATCTTGTTGCTTTCATTGAAGCACCAGTCGTTGAGGGCGCCCATGATATAGATGTCCTCATGCGTCAGCGGCGACTCGCTCTTATAGAAGAAGTTGACACGGCAATAATCGGCTTCCGTGCTGTTGTCGAGGTTTTCGTTCTCCACATAGACGAATTTCTCGCCATGGATATCTTCATAGGAGATATAGGCCTTTCTAGCTCGCGACTCGCAGGTGGCGATATCGATTTCGAAGCTCTCGTCGGTTTGACGGATATGGGCCAGGTTTTCCGATTGAAAATAGAAGTTGCTGGTATTGAATCGAAGATACTGGTTGGCCGCTTCAAAAACAGTCTGAGGATGATGCTCAAAGGAGATATAGTCCGGATAGACATAGGTGGGCTTCAGGCCAATGGCCGCGTTGTCCCAACGGCCATTCTGACGTATGTTCAGGAAACTGTATTGCTGGGTATTGCCCGTCAGGTAGCTATTCATGTTCACGCGGACATCAAGCTGCTGATGGGTGTCGGTGAATGCCAAATCATCGGGATAACGCGGCACAGTAGCGCCAACATGCGCCTTCTCGTCGACCACCATAAAACGGCGCGTGAAATACACATCATTCAAATCGTTGCCAAAAACCACAAGCAGGTAATTGCCCGAAATGAGAGGCACCATGTCCTCGGTGGGGAACTTGAGCTGATAGTTGACGTAATCAATCAAGGTGTTGCGCGAGAAGGCATAATCGTCCAAGCGGTCCGACTCAAAACCCGAAGCATATTGGATGCGTTGCATGTCGGTAGGCATCCAGTCGTGGGTGCAATGTATGAAGGTGTAGTTGAGCACCTCGCCTTCCCCGTCGATGATATCGAATGAGAGGGTCAGACGGCCCATCATGTCTTCCAGCGGTACGATGGGGTCGTTCAGCTGGTTGTCGTCGGCATAGAGCAACACGGTCTGCACCTCGGGCTTGTAGTTAAGGTTGCCGCAGAGCAGGTCGAAATCCTGGGCAAACAAACCCGATGCCATGCATAACGTCAGTATCAATAAGGTGATTCGTTTCATTGGGTGGTTATTTTTCGGCAAAGATAACAAAAAAAGCCGTTTTGAACGGCTTTTTTATCACAGGTTCTCAACGATACTCTGTTGCACCTCTGTAAACTCTTCTGGCGTCAGATGCACATGTTCCTTCTTGAAGTCCAGATCACCCTCTTGGGTGATAGGGATGAGGTGGATATGGGCATGAGGCACCTCCAAGCCGATGACGGCCACGCCGATGCGTTTGCAAGGCACGGCTTTCTCGATGGCTTTGGCCACTTTTTTGGCGAAGACCATCATGGCGCCGATTTCGTCGTCGTCGAGGTTGAAAATGTAGTCATCCTCGTGTTTAGGCACCACCAGGGTGTGGCCTTTCATCACGGGATTGATATCCAAAAAGGCGAAGAAACGCTCGTCCTCTGCAATCTTGTAGCAAGGGATCTCACCTGCTATGATTCTCGAAAAAATGGTAGCCATAGTCTCTATTATTAGCGGGTGATTTCGACGATCTCAAACTGCACTTTGCCAGCGGGCACCTGAATCTCGGCCACCTCGCCCACCTGCTTACCCAGCAGGCCTTGGCCGATGGGAGAGTTGATGGAGAGCTTGCCTTCCTTGAAGTTGGCCTCTTTCTCCGGCACGATGGCGTAGGTCATCATCATGCCCGACTTGGTGTTTCTGATCTTCACCGTCGAATAGAGCAGCACCTTCGAGTTGTCCATCTTTGACTCATCGAGAATACGGGCGTTGAAAATCAAGTCCTGCAATTCAGCGATCTTGGCTTCCAGCAGACCTTGAGCCTCTTTGGCGGCGTCATATTCGGCGTTCTCAGAGAGGTCGCCCTTGTCGCGTGCTTCCTGAATGGCCTGCACGATGCGCGGACGCTCACGAAGAATCAGCTCGTCGAGTTCATCTTTCAGTTTCTGTAACCCTTCTGGGGTAAAATATTTGATTTCTGACATGATAAATGTTTTATATTTGTTTCGTTACAAGTTGCAAAAAAGAGACCCTTACCGAAATAAGGGTCTTCTTTTGTTTGCGACTGCAAAGATACGAATTATTTCCGAACTGGCGTCAGTTTTAGAAAATAATTCTTGCGCCAACGCTATGCGTACCACCGAAGGTGTAGGTGTCTCTGTAGGAATAATCCACAGCGAACTTCATAGCGTTTTCGTCCTTCGACAGCGGGACTTGCACAGAGCAACCTGCGCTCAGACCTCTGTTGACGTTCATGCAGTTGTCGTCGTAGAGAACGCCTTCAGTGAACTGCTTGGCCCAGATACCCTTTTCATAGGTATAGCCAGCGCGGATCATGAACATCTCTTTCCAACCATACTCAAAGCCCAGGGTGATCTGGTCGTTAGTGAAGGAGTTGGAGGCGAAGTTACCTGCAATGGTCAGACGGTTGTTTTCGGCAAACAGCCAGTCGTAGGCAGCAGCGATGCTCAACTGAGTGGGCAATTCGAAGTCGTCGACGCGTTGCACCATGGTGAACTGCTGGTTGCTGTTGTTGTCCATAAACACACGCAGTGAGATACCGTCGCCCGAGAATTTCATCGTGGGTCCGATATTCTTCAAGGTGATACCAAAGTGGACATTGTCGAAAGGACCGGTGACGTACTGGATACCGGCATCAAGGGCGACACCGACACCACCCATATCCTTGATGGACTCGCTGATGATCTTCAAGTTGAAGCCGCCGCTGATGCTGTTGGAGAAAGCCTTGGCGAACGACAGGTTGATGTTCATCAGGTTGGGTTTGAAGGTACCGAGGCTACCGGGGTCAGGGTTCTGAGTGGTAGTGATCGGAATCTCACCGATGCTGAACGACATGAACGAGAGGCCCAACACGCTCGACTCACCCACGCGGGCCAAGAGGCCGAACGAGGAGATACGGGTGTCGTTGCCCACGCCCACCAGCCAACTGGTGTGGCTGAAGTTCAGATCCAAAGTGTTGCAAGAGCTGATGCCAGCCACATTGCCGTAGATGGCTTCGACACCATGTACGAACGACATGCCTGCATTGCCCCAACCTGATGAAGCAGCCCAGGGGTTGATCAACAGCTCTGAAGCGCCAGCTTGGCCTGAACGGTCTTTATTACCTGCAAATGCTTGAGGAGCACTTAATCCCATAAGGACTACGAAGCTCAAGACGATATATCTAAATGATTTCTTCATGATGATAAGTTATTTACGGTTAGCAATTACATTTTAGAATGTGTTCAGGTCAACTTGACGCATGGCACCGAAGAACTTGATGGTACGCTCGCTGTTGCTCGTCAGATCCTTGATGTGGATCAGATAGAAGCCGCTAGCCACGGGCGTATTGGCGAAGTTCGTGAGGTCCCATTCAATGCTCGGCTCTTCATTATCCTTACGGAACTGGCGCACCTTAGTACCGCTCAAGGTGTAGATGGTAACCACGCACTTGTTGGGCAGGTTGGTGATCTTCACCTTGTTGGTCAAAGCATTGCCTTCGTAGGAGTCGTAAGCATAGTAAGGATTGGGCACCACAGTGACGAGGTTGAGGTCTTCCTCAGTCTTTTCAGGATCGTTTTGGATAGGATCCCAACCGTCAATTGAGAAGGCGAACTTAGGATTGTAGTTGTTGATGTCCAAATCCGGGTCATAGGTCTGGAGGCCATAACCAGCGCCATAGGCATTGGGCAGACCACCACCAGTCTTGATATGGTTACCGTAACCGGCATCATAGGGCTTGGCCAGACGGATACGGATGCGGCAGTCATTGCCTTCAGGCAACCACTTCATGCCTTCAATACCCATAGGCATACCCACATACATCAAGAGTTTATAAAAGTAGATGTTCAAGTTCCTTTGGACGCCAGTTTGCGACACGTTCTGAATGTAATTCAAGGTGTTGAACAATAGTTGACCACCGTCATAACCGTAGTTCTTCACATCCTTATAAGGAGAGGTGTTCGACATCACGATGGAGTCGGCACGCCAGATGTAGACGAAGTGCTTGCCACCGAACACGGGATCTCTGTTGGCACCACGGAAGACGGCGGGGTCGGTAGTCTGCGACAAACCGCTGTTGTCGTCGACAGTGGTCTTCAACAGTTTGGCGGGGTTGAAGAGCATGTCGCGTCCACCCATATCCTCGAGATAGGAGTCCTCACCGAAGGCCACATTCAAACGCATACCCGTTTCCACGTCAATGACATAACCTGGGAACCAGCCCATACCCTGAGGTGAGATGAAGTTAGGATCATCGGGGTTGGTGGAGGCGTAGACGAAGCCATCGGCATTCGGGTCGGCAGGATTGTTGTCAACGACAAGTTCATTGCCCTTACAGTTCCAATTGTTGGCATAAGGCTTACCATCCTTGTCAACCGAGGGGTGACGGCGCAGGAAGAAGCGGTCGGCACCACCTTCGTTCAAGTTCTTGTCAAGACCCATTTCGAGGACGGGGCAGCGGGTCCACTTGCTCTTATCGGTAGTGAACACGATGTCGACGCTGCTCACATCCTTGAAGTCTTGGTCGGAACGCGAACCACCTTCAAACAAAGGACCAGGATTGAAGTTGGATCCTTGCTTCCAGTAGGAAGTCAGGTTGGCAGGAGCCCAAGTGCGACCAACCAGCTTTTCGAAGTTCTCGTTCGGGTCCCAAGGCAGGTTGGTAATCAACGTAGAGGTAGCAGCGTTACAGTTGTGGTCGTTGTCGGCGGGGTAGTCAATTGAGGAATACGATCCAGAACGGATCCAGTTCAACGACAGACCAGGCACGTCGACGTCGCGGATACCATCCATCCAAACTGAATCGGGCTTCTGGAATTCCATCGACGAAGTGATCACACCATTGTTGGGAGCAATCACAGCATCGAAATCGTGCCAGTTTTCTTCATATTGAGAGCCAGGGGTACCACCTGAAGGAACTGCATAGTATTGACCAATCTTAACACGGCCGATGTTGTAGGTCTGAGCAATAGTAATGGAGATACCACGATCGATGAACATCTGTTCGTTGTCATACACGCTTGTGGTGTCGGCGCGAAGCGTATCATTGGTGTCCAAGTCAAGGAGCCACCAGTGGCTGGCCATACGCATGGCAGAGTCGCCTCTGACATCAGGATTACCACTAATATTATGCGTGTATTGCTCAAACATATCGTCGAAATAGAGCTCATATCTGTGAGACTGCACATTCAACGGGTCGATGATCTTAACTTTGATAGGACCATAGCCAGGCTCATAGGTGGGATGATAGGCAATCGGGTAATCGGGACTACCGAAACGGTTGGTTTCAGAAGCCATAGGCTTGCTCAGGATTTCGTCGATAGTGGCTTGAGAGAGCTCAAGTTCATTACCTCCGTTGCCAACACCAACGATACGGGTGATAGCAGGGCTGTCACCATAAGAGGCGCGAAGCACGGTACCATTGATGGTCTTGTGAGGTACGGCAGAATAGACCTTGATGTTCTTTCTACCTTCGAGGTAAGGCTTCTTCTGACCGAGCAGGCCGAAGGGCTCACTAGGATCTTGTGAGTAGGTGAGGTAGTTGTTGTAAGCATAAGCCACAGCCATATAATAATAGGTGGTGTGGTTGACCAAGTTCGGGTTGTCGCCTTGGGCAAACTCGTCTTGGGTCAGCACGAAGCTGTGGGTGATGCCGCCGTCGGCACCAACAACTTTTCTGACAGGCACATTGGCCTGGAGCGATTCGTCATATTCGTAGTTGATCAGCGTAGCAACATTGTTGCGAACGTCGCACTGGAACACCAGACGAGCCTTGTCGGTGTTGCTGAGTTCGTCAGCACCCACTTCGGCGTTGGCCAGCTGATACACCTTGTAACCTTCGAAGCGATAATATCTGTCGTAGATCGTTTCGACCTTCTCTTCATGTTGGGTAACAGTATACACAGTGTCACCATCGATGGTGATAACCTGGATGGAGTCGAATTTGACTTCAGTGTCAACTCTTCCTTCCGGAATTTCTGGATCGAGTTCGAGATAACCTTCCTTGTAGTTGTTGGAAAGGGCAGCATTCGACAGATAAACGATGAGCTGTTGGTCGAGCTCGCGGATGGTCAAATCGGGAGCGCTAGGACCGTCGATAACCTTAAAGCAGTTGTCGAACAGGGCTTGGCACTTGTCGTCGACCACGCGCAGCAGTTCAACAGAAGCCCAGGCACCGCCTGAAGTGGCACGAGCCCACGGCACACCGAAGGTGATGTAGTTGACAGCACCGGGTTCCAGGGTGAAGGGGCCTGCAGACTGCATGAAACGACGGTCGTTAGGAGCGTTTTGGCATTGCTCTTCTGACCAATACTTACCATCCATATTGTAGTTGCCATTGGGAGGTGTGCCGTTGGTACCCCAGTTCCACGGGTCAGAATCGCCAGGGAACATGAAGTCGCACTCAGGACCCACCACGTCGCTGCCGTTAAAGGCGTTGCCGCCGTAACGCATCTTGGCGCCATTCTTCCAAATACCACGCAGATAGTTGTAATACTCAGGAGCCTTGTCAGGGTCGCAGTTGTCGCCCTGGCCGTTGTTGTGATACACGAAACGACGCATACCGAAACGTTCGTCGTCGACGATGCCGTTACCGAAGTTCACACCGTTGATGCTTTCGTCAACCACCTGGTGGTAACCGGTGGTGTCGTAAACGAAGATGGAGTCACCCGTAGCGGGGTCGATATGGCTAAAGCTGGATTCGATTTCGAAAGTGTACTTGGGGTTGTCGATTCCATCAGGATCCATGTAAGGACCTTGGAAGAAGTCGATACCGATCGCAGGAGGTTGTGCACCATAAGCCTCAGGTTCACCGCTACCGTCGACGGCGGAGCCGTTGTAACCATAACCGAGACCGCGAGCAACGTCGCAACCTACATAGTCGTCCCAGCCGTAGCCGAGGTCAACATCGGTCCAAGGCGAGAAGTAAGTGCCCGTCAAAGTATAGGTGGAACGGTTGATGATCTCGTAGCTGTAGAAGGTCATGTTATTGATTTCGTCGTTGGTGGCGAAGGCAAAAGCCTGGGCACGCACTTCGATACCGATAGCTTGACCGCTTGACTCAGTGTGCTGAGCACCTTTATCGTTGAAGATCCACCACAGGGTTTGGTCGCCTTTCAGCACCTGGTCGGCAAGGATGGAGCCGTGCACGGTGCCATGGTATTCTTCTTCCATGGTCGGGATCTTGGTGTGGCAGAGTTCATTGTTGATGTCGTAGTAAGGATAGTCACCGTTTTCAGGGTTGTATTCACCGTCACCATTGGCATCGTAGAAGGGAGCCAGATAGTAGGCAATGCCTTCCGGGTCGTCGTCGGCACGCGTGGCGGGCCAATTCTTGATGATGGAAGGAACCTCATAACCTTCTTTCAGTTTGGGCTCACTGCCAGAGTAGTCAACATTGGCGAGGAACTCATCCACTTCGGCGCGGGTGATCTTGAAGATCTTATCCCATTTGGCGCAAGTCTCAGGGGTGATGGATGCTCTACCATCAACGGTCAGAGGACCAGTGTAGTAGTCGTTACCGACCTGACGGAAACGCAGGGCAGCGCACTTCAACTGGTTATTGACGTCGACACCAGCAATCCACAGGGAGCCAGCGAACAGGGAGGTAGCAGAGCCATTGGCGGGGATGAAGTACTTGGAGCCAGTGCCAGCAGGCAGGTCCCACCACATATCACCACCAGAATTGATACGCGTTCTAACGTTGTTGATGTCGAGCCATTCGTATGACGACGAAGGCGTACATCCGGCTGCGGTTTGCGCGCGCTGGCCTTTGCTGCCAGATTGCACATTCTTCACCATCTCAGCCTTTCCGGGAATCACAGCACTAACAATGAGCAGCGCCGCAAACAAAGTTCGAAATATATTCTTCATAATACTTGTAATTTATCGTTAGGAATGACTTTTTAGAAGTTAAGGCTCAAACCGAGTCTGATGTGACGAGGCATTGAATAGTTGTAACCGCTGTTGACCATCAGTTGATACATCTGGATGAAGGCCTGCGGGTCAATCTGGCTGTTGATTTCACGCTGCCATGCAGGAGCCGAGAGGTAACCGTCGTCGTCGGCGTTACCGGTGGCGGGATACACGTCAGTGATATTCTTCGAATTGAGCAGGTTGAGCACTTGCAGATAGACATTCACGCCCATCTCGCGGCCCTTCGATTCGCCTTCCTTCTTGCCACCCACGGAGAAGTTGAAGTCCTTGTCGACACGGAGGTCGAAACGGAAGGAGGCAGGAATTCTGGAACCGTTGTAGGTACCTTGGAGCAGGTTGTTACCGCCAGAGATCGGCGAAGAAACCGTACGTGAAGCGGTGTAAGGCGTACCCGAACCACCATTGACTTGCAGTGAGAAGCCAGTGTTGGAAAGGATCTGGTGGCCTTTGATCGTAGGACCATTGTAGTTCTTACCCTCGCTGTAACGATAGTCGAGCGTGAGGTTGAAGCTGTGACGACGGTCGGCATTGGTCGGGAAGGTAGATCTCAGGTTAGGCACACCAGCAGCAATCAAGGCAGAAGCGGTGGAGGTCGAAGAACCGGTCATGTCGGCATACTGCAAAGTGTAGCTGGCACGGATACGGGCGTTCTTCGTACGACGCATGTCGTAGCTGGCCGTCAAACCCTTGACGGTACCGAAGTCGAGGTTGCTGAAGGAGTTGTAGGCCTTAGGATAAGCACCGTTGAAACGGTACATCTGGATCATGTTACGCAACTCGTGGTAGTAAGCCGAAATGGTCAACGATGAAGTGTTGGTCACCTTCTGCGTGAAACCGAGTTCGTACTCAATGGTCTGAGCGGGCTTCAGGTCAGGATTGGCCAGCGTGTTCGAGGTCTCGTTGAAGCGGTAGTAGTACAGCGGGCTGCAGTAGAATGAGCTGGAAGGACGCTGCGTCAACACATCATAGTGAGCGAAGAACAAGGCTTCATCGGAAATCGGGAAGGAGAAGGAGATACGAGGCATGACGCTCCAAGCGGGATCGTAGTCCTTGAAGGATTCCTTATCGACGACCATCCGGTCGGGGTTCTTCAACCAAGGAGCTGCACCAGAGCCCATGCCGATGGCGGTCGGGTCGTTGATTTCAACACCAGCTTCGTTGTACCAAGTGTTGCCATTACGATAACCAACGATAGCGGTTCTCTCAGTGGCCTTGTTGACATATACCACATAGTCGTTACCGATGTTGTCGGGAACTTCGGCCCATGACTCATCGTCCATCTTAATCATTCTACCATTCTGCATCAGGTCGCCAGCGGTATTGAAGTCATAGAGGACATACGGGTCTTTCAGCACATCCTGGTTGGCGTCGAAACGGTCGACACGCACACCGATGTTGAAGATCAGGTCTTTGAAAGCGAACTTGTCTTGGATGTAACCGGCCATGTAGATGGGCTGTTGGGCACCGATCGGGCGGGTCAGCACACCTTGGTCATCCTTCTCGGTGAAGAAGTCAGACAGCGAAGGACGCTCGGTGAGACCATACTTTCTGTTGCCGTCGTAGGTGTAGCCATAGTAGTAAACCGAAAGCTGACCGTCACGGGTGAGTTCGTCGGCACCGAACAAGTTCATGTTGAGGCCGCCGTCCACGGTAGCGGTTTTCAGGTTACCGTTGGCATCGTAATATTTCATCGTGTTATTGTCGAAATCATAGGTGTCGATGAGGATCCATTCCGTGCCGTTCACCGGCAGGCCCATGGCCTGACGCAAGCGGGCGTCGACAGTGAACTGGGTGCTCTCGTCGTACATTCTGTTGTACATGATGGTATCGACATAACCGTCGTAGCTGACTGCATAAGGATGATCAACATCAAGCTCTCTGATGTGGAAGTTCACCATGTCACGCATCAACGTCCAGGGATTTCTGTTGTAGGCGGTGATGTTGTACTGCATCGAAGAGTTGTTGCGCTGCTCATATTGGAAGCCCAACTTGATTTCGTGCGAGTTGTCGCCTCTACCCAGCGTCATAGAACCGTTGACGTTGACGGCGATCTGGTCGCTGACCGACTTGGCATAGCCAGTCTGCACCATGCCAGGAACGGCATACAAGCCGTACACGGCTGACGGTGACATACCATTGACCAAACCATTGTGGCGGATGATGTTGGAAATGTTATCATAGTAACCCAGAGCGCCATAAGGCTCGTAAAGGTTATAATAGTTGGTCACATAAGTTGCCAACAGGGGGTTGAAGTTGGAAGGCTGGAAGTCAACGTAGGTGTCGAAGTAGTTATCCAACACCCAAGCGTTGCTGATGCTCTTGTATTGACCGTCGACAAGCACTGAGTCGATGGCATCGGGTGAGAAGTGGAAGTTGGGCTCACGGGTCGTGGTGAACTTACCGATGTTGCCATAAGCAAAGATATTGTTCCACAGATCGGGGTCGCCCGACTCGCTCTTATAGTGCGAGTAGTCGGCCTGGGCGCTATAATACACGTTCGAGATCAGCGAGGTGCTCTCGGGATCGCTGGGGAAGCGCTGGCTGAAACGGACATAACCACGATAGGTACTCGACTTTGACAGGTAGTTCTTTTCGGTATTGAAGAAGTGTTGACCGCTACCGCCGTCGTAGTGACCGCCGTCTCTGAACATCGAACCACCGAAGGTAAGGTTGGAGTTCTTACCGGTGCGGACGTCGATCTTACCAGTCACGTTGATGCTCTGGTTGGTCGTGTTGTTGAGGAAACGGGTGTCATACAGGTTGTCTTTATGGGTGAAAGCAGCAGTTTGATAAGTGCTGGTACCTAAACCTGCGAGAGTCAGAGGATTGGCTTTGATCTGTTCCATCCAATCTTCCTTGGCACGATAGTAACCCACAGCGGAGGTGCTACCATACTGGTTACGAGTCAGGTCGAAAGCGAGGAAGAAACCGAGGAGGGCTTCCTGGTCGTTCTTCTTGCTCTTGATGAGGGGACCTTGGATGCTACCACCCAAGCGGCCGTGACCATAACCATCAACGGAATACTCGGCTTCGAGGCCGCCACCCCAAGTACGGCTGGGGCCCTTGGTGGTCATGTTGATGATACCACCCATGGCATCACCATACATGGCAGGCGTACCACCCAAGATAACGTCGACTTGGTCGATAGCGCCTTGAGGTACGCTTGTACTACCAATAACCTTCACACCGTCGATGTAATACACGGCACCTTCACGAGAACCACGGATGGAGCCAACCTCACCGTCTTGCGAGAACACACCACCGACGCTGGCGGCGACACCCTCTGCCGAACGGACAGGCAACTTGGCAATTTCTTCCGAGGTGATTGAGGCACCCGACTGCGTGTTATCCTTTGAAATCAAAGGAATCTCATAATCAATGACCGTGACCTCATTCAGGTTGATTGCGCCACTGGCCATCTTGATGTCGTAGAAGGTGATCTTGTTGGCCGGAATGACCAGTCCGCGCAACACGAACGGATTCAAGCCAATGAAGCTCGCCTTAAGGTCATACGTTCCCGGAGGAATCGGGTTGATGTCATAATTACCGTCAAAGTCAGAGGATGCACCACCCACTTGCGTTCCGCCTTTTTCAACAATGACGTTTGCAAATGGTACCGGTTGTCCACTGTCATCGGTAATCTTGCCTTTGAGTCTTCCTTGCGCTTGTGCCATGGTCATCGTGCAGGTGGCCAGAACGATGGCAAGGGTCATTAGTAAATTTTTAAACATACCTTGTAATTTTATGTAATACTACTTTATTTGGTGCATATTGGTGCATTAAAAGTCGTCAAAATTACAACCTTATTTCAAAGTACGCAAGAAAAAAGCGCTTTTTCGTCACTTTTTTTCTACCAAAAAATATAAGGTTGTCCATATAATTCTGAAATTTAACGATTTATAAAACAACAAAAATAACAGTTTTTTTGGCGTCGAAATCCACTCGACGACACCTTATTAATTAATACTCACTAGGAGAAGAAGGGGTTCGACCGCTGTCGTCGACGCATCCTCTCGGCATGACGCTTGTCTTTTTTGATCATTCTTTTGGTCTTTTTCGCCTGATGCTTGTAGTGCGCAGTCTTGGCTTTTTTATACTGTTTTGCAGCGTTTTTCTCCTGACGCTCCATCTGACGCTCCGCCTTTCGGATGGCACGCGACTTGGAAGAGGCACACGATCCGAACAACAACACAAGGGCCAAAAGACATGCTATTACATTAATCCTTTTCTTCATGACTATCTATTTTAAGTGCAAATATAATAATTCTTGCGGAAAAATGTACGTTTTTGAAAAAAAAAGCGTTTCTTTGTCGTCATGAAAACAAAGCGTCTACACCTATTAATATTATTAATTCTCCTGCCTTTCCTACAGGCCTGTCATGAATATCCCGAGAACCCCAACCGACCCGTTCTCCCCTATCCCATCACGATTTATCCCAATACACAGCAGTATTACGAACTTAATTTTGTAGGTAATTGGCTTTACATCACCTCTGAAATCGAGAGCACCAGCCGAGGCATCATCGTTTACAGACTGAGTTCCAACGAGTTTCTTGCCTACGACCGCCTCCCACCCAACGAGCCCGATGCCTGCACCGACAGCTACGGCAACACGACCCGTCTGGTGGTGGACTTCCCCTTTGTGGTAGACCGATGCAACAACGCCTATTATAATATCCTGAATGGACAAATCATCGTTGCCACTCCCGACAAGATTCCGAATTTCCCCACCGATGGCACGGTGGTGTATCCCTTGATACAATACCATACCACCTATGATGGAGTCAAACTGACGATATCGAATTAATCCTCCATGATGCTGCTCTGCCGCTCAATGGATGCCTGATGTATGGCCTCAAAAACCTCGTCAATCAATTGCGGCGACAAGCCTAAATCGGCACCCGTGGCCACATGCTCAGCCAAGATTTTCTTCCAACGGTCCATCTGAACCACCGTGACGTTGTTACGTTTCTTGTACTCGCCAATCTGGGCGCTCACCTCCATGCGTCGTGCCAGGAGTTGCAACAATTCATTGTCGATGTCGTCAATCTCGCTACGAAGGTTGGCCAGGTCGCGTTCCACATGACTTGAGCTTTTCGAACGGAACGTCAAGCCGGCCAGCAACGTCTTCAACTCGTCAGGAGTGATTTGTTGCTTGGCGTCGGTCAAGGCCTCGGCGGGATTAATGTGGCATTCTATCATTAATCCATCCGTTGCGAGGTCGAGGGCCTTTTGTGCCGTGGCTTGCAACAGCTCGCGGTTGCCACAGATATGGCTCACGTCGGTAACAATGGGCACGTTCAACTTTTGGGTCAACTCAATGGGGATTTCCCACATGGGAAAATTGCGATAGGGCGACTCCTTATAATAGGAGAAGCCGCGATGTATGGCCACCAGCCGGGTCACACCCGCCTTTTGGAAGCGCTCGAAGGCGCCAATCCACAGCTGCAAGTCGGGCGAAACCGGGTTTTTGATGAATACGGGGATGTCGATACCCTTCAACGTATCGGCCAGTTGCTGCACCGAGAACGGGTTGACCACCGTGCGGGCGCCCACCCACAGGGCGTCGATGTCGTATTTCAGCGCCAGTTCGACATGCTCAGGGGTAGCCACCTCGGTGATGATGGGCAAGCCTGTCGTCTGCTTCGCTTCACGGAGCCAAACAAGGCCTTCCTCTCCCCTGCCTTCGAAGGCAGCAGGGCGGGTGCGCGGCTTCCAGATGCCGCCACGCAGCATCTTCACCTCGGGGATTTCGGCCAAGGCTTGTGCCGTGGCTAGGATTTGTGCTTCGCTTTCTACGCTACACGGCCCGGCGATGATCGTATGTGTAAAAGCATGGGATGAATCCACCTGCTTAATATCCTGCGCCCCTACGAGGCTTTGTGTACTATAAACCTGCAAAATCGTTGTATATCCTTCCTTTGTCGTTACATTGTTCAAAGTTTGAACGCATACAAATCCATTCTTTTCCAAAACCTTAATGGATGCCACATTTGATTCATATACCTTCGCTACAATTCTATCCAACAATAATTCACGAAACGCAATCCCACAAATCTGGGAAACCATCTCCGTAGCGATGCCCTTTGACCAATGCTCCTTGAGCAACATATATCCGACTTCGCCTTCATTAGGGTCTTCTAGACTACGTTCAACAGAAATGCTTCCAATAATTTTCCCATCCACAACAATAGCACGAAAAACTCCCATTTTACCTTCATTCAATTCAACCATTCCCAACCACCAATCGGCATCCGCATCAGTATAAGGATAAGGCAATCTGTCCGAGAGATATGTTCTATCCACAGCATTGCACAAAACTATCAATTCTGCCTTATCGAATAATGTCCATCGTTTTAATAACATATTCATTTTCATCCTTTTTTATCTGTGCAGCAAAGTCCTGTAGGGACGCAGGACGATAGGCAGGTTGTGGAATGCAATGAAACTCCTGCCGACAAACGAAAATCCGATTCCGATAAAACCCCGTAGGGGTGACGGAGATCAGTCCGTTCAATTCCCAAATGCATATCGTTCATCATATTCGATTCCATACGCTTTCAACGTTTCGCAATATTCGTCATGATACGTTTTGGTTTTATGATGCTCCGCCTGACCAATATTCAAACACACGATTTAAATCCTCATCGCGCATAACAATACCCGTGCTTTTCGTATGGAAAACAATATGGGTGTACAATTGTGTGTAAGTGTTTGCCATAAGAACAATGTACGTTGTAGGTTTTGCAAATATACAGCAATTTTGACTGACCGTGACGTTTTTTTTTGTTACTTTGCAGTTTAATTAGTTACGCTTTTAAAGAGAATATCATCATACAATGAAAAGAGTAGAAATCAAGCAAGCCTTGCAGATGCAAGCCTCTGACAATGAGATTACTGTAATGGGATGGGTGCGCAACAAGCGCGGCAGCAAGAACGTGGCCTTCATCGCACTCAACGACGGCTCCACCATCAACAACCTGCAATTGGTCATCGACCTGAACGTCATCCCCGAAGAAAAACTGGCCTTGATGCACGCTGGTGCATCGCTTTGGGCCAAGGGCGTCCTCGTCGCCTCGATGGGTAGTGGCCAAGCCGTAGAGCTCTCCGTGAAGGAGATCGGCCTGTTCGGTCCCGCCAACCCCGACGAATACCCACTGCAGCCTAAGAAACACTCGCTGGAGTTCCTGCGCGACATCGCCCACCTGCGTTTCCGCACCAACACCTTCGGCGCCGTCATGCGTCTGCGCCATGCCATGGTGTTCGCTATCCACAAGTTCTTCACCGAGCGAGGCTTCTATAATATCCACACGCCATTAATCACTGCCTCCGACGCCGAAGGCGCTGGCGAGATGTTCCAAGTGACCACCCTCGACCTCAACAACCCGCCTCGCGACGAGCAGGGCAACGTCGACTACAAGCAGGACTTCTTCGGCAAGTCGACCAACCTCACCGTTTCGGGGCAGCTCGAAGGCGAGTTGGCTGCCACGGCCCTGGGTAAGATCTACACCTTCGGTCCTACCTTCCGTGCCGAAAACTCCAACACCACGCGCCACCTGGCCGAGTTCTGGATGATTGAACCCGAGATGGCCTTCTACGACATCAACGACAACATGGACCTCGCCGAGGAGATGCTGAAATACCTGATCCAATACGCTTTGGACAACAACATGGACGACCTACAATTCCTCAGCAAACGCCTGCAGGACGAAGAGAAGGGCAAGAAGGAAGAAGAAAAGTCGATGGAACTCATCAGCAAGCTGCACTTCGTGCTCGAGCATGAGTTTGTGCGCCTCACCTACACCGAGGCCATCGACATCTTGCGCAACTCCAACTACAACAAGAAGGGCAAGTTCCAGTATCCCGTGGATGGCTGGGGCGTTGACCTGCAGTCGGAGCACGAGCGTTACCTCGTCGAGAAGCACTTCAAGAAGCCTGTCATCCTGACCGACTACCCGAAAGAGATCAAGGCCTTCTACATGAAGCAGAACGAAGACGGCAAGACCGTCCGCGCCATGGACGTACTCTTCCCCGGCATCGGTGAAATCATCGGTGGTTCAGAGCGTGAGACCGATATCAACAAGATTCTTGACCGTATGCATGAGGTCGGTATCCCCGAGGCCTCCATGGACTGGTACCTCGACAGCCGCCGCTTTGGCTCAGTGCCCCACTCGGGCTACGGCCTGGGCTTCGAGCGTCTGCTGCTCTTCATCACTGGCATGACCAACATCCGCGACGTCATCCCCTTCCCGCGCACACCTAAGAATTGCTTGTATTAATCACCATGAACAACCAACGATTGTCTCAGACCCAGCGGCAGGAGCTGAAACTCTCGCCGCAGCAGATCCAGCTGATGAAGCTGCTGCAACTGCCATTAATCGAACTCGAACAACGCATCAAGGAGGAGATGGAGATCAACCCCGCCCTTGAAGACGTTCGTGACAACGACTATGACGATGAGCCAAGCGTTGACGACCCCAACGAAGAAGAGTATAACGAAGACTACGGCGAAGAGAAGGATAGCGAAGAAAAAGATAACGGAGAAGAGAGAGACAACAACGGCGAAAACGACGACTATAACGACGACGAGGTCAACTTCAGCAAGGATGACGAGTTCGACATCAACGACTACCTGCCCGAAGAAGACCGCGACGACTATTCCTATAAGTATCAAGCCAACAACTACAGCGATGACGACGACCTCTATGAGTCGCCCATCGTCAACGAAGAGACCTTCCAAGACTATCTGAACCGACAATTGGCCTATCGCGACCTGACCGAGAAACAGCTCCAAATTGGAGAATACATCATCGGCAACCTCGACGACAACGGCTATTTGAGCCGCACCACACTCAACATCGTCGACGACCTGCTCTTCACCATGAACCTCTCGGCCACCGAAGAAGAGGTAAAAGAGGTGCTGGCCATCGTCCAGGAACTCGACCCACCCGGCATCGCAGCACGCAACCTGCAAGAGTGCCTCCTCATCCAACTAAAACGACTTCAGGAAGAGAACCCCTACCTAAATCTCGACCTCTCCATCACCATCGTCAACGACTTCTTCGAAGAATTCACCAAGAAACACTACGACAAAATCGCCAAGAAGCTGGAAGTCAGCAACCGAGAGCTGAAAGCCGCCTTGGATGAGATACTGAAACTCAACCCGAAACCCGCCGACGCCTCAAGCGCCAGCACCAAGAACATCCATTACATCACCCCCGACTTCTTCATCTTCGTCAGAGACGGCAAGGTGGAACTTTCGCTCGACGGCCGCAACGCCCCTGAGCTGCGTGTCAGCAAGTCTTACATCAATATGCTTGAGGAGTTCTCAAACAGCAAAGACAGCCGCAGCAAACAGGAGGCCGTGCAATTCGTGAAGCAGAAAATCGATGCCGCCAAATGGTTCATCGACGCCATCAACCAACGGCAGACCACACTCTACAAGACCATGAAAGCCATCGTTGAGATGCAGGAAGAATACTTCATCACCGGCGACGAGGCCAAGCTCAAGCCGATGATCCTCAAAGACGTGGCCGAGAAAGTGGGCTTGGACATCTCTACCATCTCACGCGTAGCCAACAGCAAATACGTCCAAACACCTTATGGCACCTTCATGCTGAAGTTTTTCTTCAGCGAAGGCATCAAAAACGAGGGCGGCGAGGAGGTGTCGACGCGCGAGATCAAGAAGATCTTGAAAGACTGCGTGGAGAACGAAGACAAGGCAAAGCCCATGACCGACGAACAGCTGATGCTCATTTTGAAGGAGAAAGGCTATCCCATCGCCCGCCGCACTGTGGCCAAATACAGGGAGCAGTTAGGCATTCCCGTAGGAAGGATGAGAAAAAAGATATAATAATTCAGCCATAACTTCGTTTTTATCAACGTGAAAACGAACCTCTATACAAACAAGAAACGCTGGAAATGGGCGCTAGCGATCATCGCTATGCTCATCATCGGTGCGTCGTTGTGGTACACCAACCATTTGGTGAAGTCTATCGCCGAGCAAGAGACACGCCAAGTGAAGATGTGGGCGGCGGCCATGGAGCAGCATGCCGTGATGATGAAATCGACAGAAGAGTTCTTTAACAAGGTGAGCGAGCAGGAGCAACTGCGTGTCGACCTGTTGGCCAATGCCTACCGTCGTGTCATCGACATCTCAAGCAACGAAAACACAGCCATCTATCTTGACATCATCCGCAACAACATCAGTATCCCTTTGGTCATCACCGATACCAAGGATAACATCATCTTCTCGAGCAACCTCCCGCCCTCGCAAGAAGGAAAAAAAGCTTTTGACGAGGAGATGAAACAGGCCTATTCCAAATTCCCGCCCATCAAAATCGACCCAGGATATGGCTCGGTGCAATGGTTATATTACAACGAGTCCATGATCTATACCGACCTGAAGGCCGTGTTGGAAGACATGATTGACCACTTCATGGAGGAGATCACATTGAATTCGGTAGGCGCACCCGTCATCATCACCAACGAAGACCAGACACAGATCCTGAGTTTTGGTAACCTCGACTCCCTCATGATGCAGGACAGCAACTACGTCGAGCAACAGCTGGCCATCATGCGCGACGAGAACGACCCGCTTCAGATCGAGTTCATGAACAAAGGCAAAGCCACCATCTTCTACCGCACCACCGACTTGGTGCAACAGATGCGTTACTATCCTGTCATCCAGATTATTGTCTTCGCCTTATTCCTGCTGATCGCCTACTTGCTGTTCAGCTATGCCCGTCGCTCGGAGCAAAACCAAGTGTGGGCCGGCATGGCCAAGGAGACCGCACACCAGTTGGGCACGCCCCTATCCTCTTTGATGGGTTGGATCGAACTGCTGAAGATGCAGGAAGAGCCTTTTGTGGGCACACATGAGATGGAGAAGGATATCGAACGCCTGCAGATTGTCACCGACAGATTCTCGAAAATCGGCTCCGTGCCGACTCCCGAACCCACCGACATCAACTATCTCATCCAAGACACCATGGACTATCTGCAGAAGCGGTTCTCCAAAAAGTTTGAGTTTGAGGTCAACCTCCCAGAAGGCGAGCTGATGATGCCCTTGATACCCTCATTGTTCCGCTGGGTCCTTGAGAACCTGACCAAAAACGCCGTTGATGCCATGGGTGACCACGGCAAGATCACCCTCGACCTCATTGACGACGGCGACCATATCCACCTCGACCTCAGCGACACGGGTAAAGGCATCCCGAAGTCACAAATCAAACAGGTGTTCAACCCTGGCTTCACGAGCAAGAAACGCGGATGGGGCCTCGGTTTATCACTGGCCAAACGCATCATCGAGGACTACCACAAGGGTAAGATTGGCGTGAAATCATCGGTGGTGGGACAAGGGACGACGTTCCGAATAACGTTGAAGAAATAAAAACAGAAATCCACCGACATAGATTGCCACGCTTCGCTCGCAATGACATGTCGGTGGATTTCTGTAGGGTCACCAGACCACAATTATTTCACGATGATTCTTTGCGTTTGGCTATTACCTTCACGGTCATAGACCTTCAGCAGGTAAACACCTTGACTCAGAGAACTCACGTTCATCTTTTCGCTCAGGCTCTCAACCAGTTTCTGACCAGTAAGACCATAGATTTCAGCCTTTTGGAAACCATCGGCCTCAATGAAAACCTCACCATGGGCAGGCACAGGATAGACCATGAAACTGGGAACGGCATTGTTCTCGTTGACGGAGGTCAGGTCGACATACTCTACATCCACAATGTAGCCGTAGTACACGATTTTGTTTCCATCGCCAAAAAACATCTCTATGTCGCCGTCGGCAATCATCCATTGGCTACCGAGTTTTTCCTTACTTTCGCCATGCTTGGCATTGCCGTTTTCGTCGTATTCATAGGTGAACAGTTTGTTGTCCTCCCAAGCCGATCCATTCCATTCCTGGATGGTCTTGGAAGGGAACACATCGCCTTCATAATTGTAGGTCGTCAATTCATCGTTGACCCAAGAAGTGCCCTCCCACTCTTGTTCGAGGATTTCGGTGACTCTCTCATTAAAGTTGAGGGTTATGATTTGTTTCCCTTCGTTTTGCCAGGCTCCGCCTTCCATATACTGCATGACGAGTTCGATGGTGTTGTCCGTGCGGGTGTAGGTGAAGAGTTCGTCCGACGACCAGTTGTTGCCATTCCATTCCCAGTAGAGCACGGTGGTCACATCGCCGTTGTAGTTATACACTTCCTTGGTATCGTTCACCCAGTTGCCGTTTGACCAATACTGATAAATCACTTCGCTTAATTCGTCGCCGTCGTAGGTATAGGATGCCTTATAATCGTTTATCATCCCGCCCGTAATGTCGGCCATCTCACCTACCATTTCAATCACGTTGCCGTAAAAGTCGTAATCGTACGAAACGCGATAATAGTCCATCCAGCCATCGCCTTCGTCTCTTTCATAAAACTCTTCCATGAGGTAATAGTCGTACTCGTCGTAGGTGTAGGCCACACGGAAGTGGTCGTTGTAGGCGTCAGTCCATTGGGCTGTTTGCGGCACAATGTTTGACTCGCTACGCACGCCATAGTGCTTCAGTACATTGGCATTCGCATTTGATTTCAGTTCAGCCTTGCGCTGGGCAAAGCTCACATTTCCCAAAGCCATCACGAGGACAGCCAAAACAAATAATCCTTTTTTCATAGTTGTATGAGTTTATTCTTTTATGACATCAAAATAATAGTTTACATCATTAATCCGAACATAACCGTGTATGCGTATCCCTTGTGAACTATTGGTATAAACCGTAGCCAACAATTCGTTGCCTATCTGTATCAGGCAATCGTTGTTGCTCAAGCTGGGGTCACCGGCACAGTTGTGGGTAAGGCCGTTGTTCGGGCTCTTGATTTCAAATTTCAGTTTTCCGCCATTGGGCGTCACCTTGATGGTGGCATCATGACAGATATGGCAGTAAGTGCCCTCTATCAAGCCATCGAACGCATCGGTGACATTAGACGAGACATAGGACCCGACGAGTTCCTGATTGGTATAGCCAAAATAATTCTCCCATTCGTTTTTTGGTTCCTTGCATGAGGCAAAGAAGACACCCAGTACACAAAGCAGGGCAAATAACTTAAAGCTTTTCATATTGTTTATCATTTAATAATCAGTTTTTCAGTAGCCAATACCGTGCCATCCTTTCCCAGGCGCATCACCGTACAGTAGCCTTTGGGCAGACCTGCCGTTGAGAGGCTAACGCCTTCAGCCTTCCTGAAGATGGCCCGCCTCAGTTCCCTGCCGTCCATCCCGATAATACGGATCATGCCATCAGAAGGCTCATCCCATGAGAGACGGATCATGTCAGCCGAAGGGTTAGGATACATCTGAAGCATCATGCCGGCCTCGTGCTGTTCCTCGGTGCCGAGCGCTTCCTTGTCCCAAGCGGCTATGGTATATTCGCCCGAGGGCAGATTGTCGACGATAAAGCGACCGTGTTTCCAGGTGCTGCCCGCATAAACCGTGTAGGCAATCTCGTGCCAAGCCTCCGAGGCGTCGCGACGATACAACAGGGTGGCCGAGTCGTTGGCCGTCTGAATGATGTCTCCGTCAGTAGAAGTGGTATAGTCAAACATGCCTGTCACCTGGGCCTCACCGAAGTCGTAGCGGTTGATGGTCCAGAAATGCTGGCTCGAGAGGGTCAGATAGGGAACCAAGGGGTCGTCGTAAGGACCGACAAAATGGTTTTCGACGGCGACAAATACCGAATCCGTGAAAGAAGTAGCCTCTACCTTGAAGTTGGCAAAGTTTTGCTGCGACGACGACTTCAGCATGAAGTTTTTCTGGGTCTTTCCATCCAACCAGTTGTTATTGAAATCACCAATAACACCGATAGGCTCAAAACCGACCGAACATGTTGCCTCGTAATGCAGGCCATCCCAAACGACTCTTGCGGTTTCAAGTTGGAAATCAGGGCCGATGAAAGTCAACTCGTATGCATTGTGTTGCCCGATGTGGGTATCTCCAATATGCTGGTAACGGTGTTCCAACGTCACATCATACCATTCGCCGACCTGCTCCACCGATTTGATGACAGCGTAAAGATGGGGCATACCACTCGAATAGACATAGGTGTCGAAGAATCCATGCATGTCGATGCCAGAATACTGTGTCAAGGCTTCGCATAGCTGTTCGGATGTAGCTGTCTGATAGGCATGTTCCTGGAAATACTGGCGCATGGCGGCGAGGAAGTTCTCACGCCCCATGTAGTTCATCATCGTATTGACAATGACAGCACCGCGCTCATAGATGGCATTGGTGTTATAGGTCATGTCAAGCGGCATGTTGTTGAGCGGCATCCAGTTGGCAGGGGTATTGCACCAAGCATTGATGCTATTGACCTTGCCAGAGATGGTGTTTTGGAAATGCTCTTCGCCATAGACAGCCGACTCGTAGAAGGCGCCCCAAAACTGCGCGAAGCCCTCGTTGAGCCACATGTCGCCAGCATCAGCACAGGTCACCAGATTACCCGACCACATGTGAGAGAGTTCGTGAGCGATATATTCCTCACCTGCCAAAGTGCCGTCGACGACAGAAGGCACAATGGCGATATTGTCGGTGTGCTCCATGCAGCCTTTGCCCGTAACGACATAGCCAATGCGATTGAAAGGATAGGCACCCATGCTCTCCTCGAAGAAGGCCGCAATCTCCTTGACGTGTACCATAGAAGCGGGTACATTGTTGATCTGACTAGGCTTGGCATACACCGTAATCGGGATGTCGCGCTCGATGCCGTGATAGACATCTTCCCAGACTTCATAATCGCCCACGGCAAACGATATATGATAGGTGGAGATCTCCTGAGGTGTGTTCCAATGCCAGGTGGAGGTGCCATTGCCATTGTCGGTGGTCTCCACGAAGTTACCACCGCAGATGGCCTTCTTGTCGTTGGTCGTGGTGACAAAGACATCGTAGGTAGCCTTGTCGGTGAAGTTATCGACGCAGGGGAACCAAGTCTTGCCTAAGTTGTGCGGTTGGCTGTCGAAGCCCACGCCGAGGTTATAGACATAGTCGCCCCACCATTCCACGCCGCCCCAAGTCTCATTAAAGGTGTTGCCGCCATAGACGATGTCTAAGGTTGCAGTATTACCGCTTGCCAAAGGTGAGGCCAAATTGATGGTCAAGAAGTCACCGTCTTGCGAGAAGCCGGATACCGTAGTGCCTGTGGCCGTCACGGAAGCAACTTCCAGATACTTCAATTCAAGGACGATTTGTTGCACATTGGCCGTAGTCGTAAAGTCAATAAAGGTCTCACCCTGTAGGGTGTGGTTGGTGAAATTCAGTTCGTTGACATGGATGGCATAATGCGTCACGTCGATGTTTTCGCCAGCAGTTTGCGCCTGCATCAACGTAAACGATAGCAACAATGCCAAGGATAGAAGGAGTCGTTTCATATTTCTGTGCTTATTGATTCAAGATAGGGTTAGTGAAAATCGGGTCGGTTTGGATCACGTTGCTCTCATGCAAGGCGCGGTCGAGGATACGGATTTCGAATTTTACCGTGTCGTTGGGCGAGAAAGGATTCTGCACCGTGAGTTTGTAGTCCATCGAGCCACTGATAGCCTTGGGCTCCTCCGAGTCACGGAGCCTTTTGAAGCGGGCGTTGAAGGTCACCGTGTCGTACAACACCAAGGTGTCGTCAGGACTGGTCGGCACATGCGGACTCAGCAATGGCGTCTTCACAAACACGCCGTTCTCCGATTTCAGGTAGTCGACCACCATATTGTAATAATAGGTATCATGGAAGCCAAACGGCGGCAGGGTATCGCTGTCGTCGAGACCAAGGTCGCCGTCGCCATCGGTATAGGAAAACGAGATGACGCCTTCGCCACTGAAAGTGCTGTCGGGGTTCATCAAATAGGTGAAGCCCTCGTATGCAATCTTCGGCTCTATGGGATATTCCACCGGTTTTTGGCAGGCGCATACCACCAACAGGAGGGAACATAGCGTTATCAAGGTCCGTTTTTTCATCACTTTCGTTTTAGGCGGTAAAAATACGAAATTTTTGGCTATGGGGAACGTCCCCAATAAGATAATCGTCAACTATATTGATATTGCTGATTTACAGCGTATTAACTATTTTTACCCGAAAAAATATCGTGGAAAAGTGTGGAAAAGTGTTGACATATTCACATTTTTTGTATCTTTGCAGCGTGATTTGGCACGAAATATGCCATCACAAAAACGAGCAGAACCATAATTTGATGCCGAGTTTATATATCATATCAGGTTGCAATGGAGCAGGTAAGACGACCGCTTCCTTGACTGTTTTGCCAGAGACGCTGCAGTGCAAGGAGTTCGTCAACTGCGACGAGATCGCCAAGGGTCTGTCGCCGCTCAACCCCGACGGTGCCAAGGTCGCCGCTGGCCGCCTGATGCTCTCGCGCATCAAGAAACTCATCGCTGACAAAGAAGACTTTGCCATCGAGACCACCTTGGCCGCCAAATCCTACCACGCCCTCATCAACAAGGCACGTCAGGAAGGCTACAAAGCCAGCCTCATCTATTTCTGGCTGCAAAGCCCCGACCTGGCCATCCAGCGCGTGGCAGAACGCGTGAAGCACGGCGGTCATCATGTGGACGACAGTATCATCCGCAGACGCTACAGAGCAGGCATCAAGAACTTGTTTCATCTTTACTGCCCCGTCGTTGACTACTTCCTGTTCATCGACAACAGCATCATGCCCTCTGAAGTGATTGCCGAAGGTAACATCAAATCCATTAAGTTTTACAACGAAGAAAAATTCAAAAAGATCAGACAATATGACAACAGTAACAGTGAATGCCAAGAAGAATGAAGTTTCGTCCTTCACCAAGAAATTGATGAGCGGCCTCGACCTCTCGATGCAGCGCTTGCTTACCATGCGTTGCCGCCACAACGGCACCTTCTGCTTCTGCGATGCTGATGGCAACATCTACACCGTGAAAGCCAAGGAAGTCAGAGCCATGATGGAACAGGAATAATCTCCTGCATCACATAGAACCTCAACCACGACTTGCAGCATCGTGCTGCGAATCGTGGTTTTTTCGTATCTTTGGCGCATTAAAAATACATTTCCATGAAGAAAAAAGCCGTCCTTCTATTATTAATAAGTGCCCTCTGCACATCAGCTTTAGCCCAATCCGACCAACTCCCCGAAACTGACCCCGTCATCACCCACCGCATCAGCCAATGGCAGGACCTCAAGTTCGGCTTCATGATGCACTGGGGTATTTACGCCCAATGGGAAGTGGTGGAGTCGTGGTCCATCTGCAACGAGCCTTGGATCAACCGCAATGGCGCTGACTATTACAAATACAAGACTGATTATCAAAACCTTAACAAAACCTTTAATCCAAAGAGTTTTGATCCTTCAAAATGGGCAGAGGCCGCCAAAAACGCGGGCATGAAATATGTCGTCTTCACCACGAAGCATCACGACGGTTTCTGCATGTTCGACACCAAGGAAACCTCCTACTCCACTGTCGACCCGAGCTGTCCGTTCTCGAAGAATCCCAAGTCCGACATCACCGGTGAGGTGGTGAAAGCCTTCCGCGAAAAAGGTTTTTGGACTGGCCTTTATTTCTCCAAACCCGACTGGCACTGCGACGACTATTGGGCGCACGAATGGGCCACTCCCGACCGCAACGTCAACTACGACCCGACGGTCATGCCCGAGCGCTTTGAGAAATACAAGCAATTCACCCACAGACAGATACGCGAACTCACCCATAACTACGGCGACATCGACATCCTTTGGCTCGACGGCGGCTGGGTGCGCCCCGAATGGAGCGTAAACGACGAGACGCGTCCGTGGCTCGGCTGCCAAGGCTACATCCAAGACATCGATATGCCCACGGTAGCCTCTATCACCCGCGAGAACAACCCCGACCTCATCATCGTCGACCGCTCGGTGGGCGGCAAATACGAGAACTACCAAACCCCTGAACAGCAGGTGCCCGACTCGCTCCTGCCCTATCCTTGGGAGACCTGCATGTCGATGGGCGACTCATGGTCATACGTCTCCACTGACAAATACAAGAGCACCAACAAGTTAATCCATTTGCTCTGCGATGTGGTGGCCAAAGGCGGCAACTTCCTCCTCAACGTGGGTCCCGATGCCGACGGCAACCTGCCCGACACGGCCCTGCTCCGTATGAAGGAGATCGGCGAATGGATGCAGGTGAACGGCGAGGCCATCTATGGCACAAGGCCCATCTATCCTTTCACCTACGGCAAGTTCCGCTTCACGCAAAAGGACGACAAGGTGTATGCCATTTTCCTCTTGGACGAACAGGAAAGCCCTGTGCCTAACTTGTATTGGTTCGATTCCAAAGGAATGCCCGAATTAAAAACAGGAAAAATCAAGATTCTGGGAAGCAACAAAACAGCTACTTTGAGCCTCAAAAGCGGTTCAAAAGACCTAGACTATTACAGCCCTACCTATCAAATCGAAATCCCAAACGATTATCTGTTCGAGATGCCTCATGCGGTAGTGTTCGAGATGCACCGTGGTAAAGCGGTGATTACCCCACAACGATATTAACGATTTCGAGATGCCACACGCGGTGGTGTTTGAGATGAAAACGAAGAAATAATTCCGCGATTTTTGCAAAAAGTGAGGGAAGATTTCCTCGATTTGAAAAAACATCATCCCGCTTTGGCATTTTGGGATGGGTTATTGGGATTATTGACGCTTTTGCAATAAAGGCAACCCCTTTTGCGTTAAAAGCATATAATTCTATCGGTTGTGGAAATAATCCAGCATTACTTTTCTTGGCAATTCAAATTGTTTTCAAGAAGCATCAGACATTTCGGGCTGCCTCCTGTGGTTGGATACGCGCTTTTGGCCTTGGTGGTGATGGTGTTGCCAGCGGTACTTTGGCCGCAAAAGACTTATTTCCCATGGCTTTACTTCGCTGCCGGAGTGCTTGCCATGAATCCTTTTCGCAGCGATGGACGCAACGAGTTCCTGAAAATTTGCTATTCCAAGCGCGAGTTTCTCCTTCTCCGAACGGTTGAAAACCTGTTGCTCGTTCTCCCTTTCAGCCTTGTACTGCTGATTCGCAGGCAGTTCCTTTTGGCATTGGGTTTACTCATCATCGCTTTTTTTAGGGGCATTACCGCTAATTGGAACCGAAAAAGAATGAACCTTCCAGCCTTACCCACGCCGTTTTCAAAAAGGCCTTTCGAGTTTGCAATAGGTTTTCGCGTCAGTTTTCCATTGATTCTGTTTCTCTATTATGTAGTGCTGATGGCCGTCATCCACGACAACTTCAACTTGGGCATTGTCTCGGTGTATGCCGTCTTTATCATTTGCTTGGGCTATTATTCCCAAATGGAGCCAGAATACTATGTTTGGATGCACACCGACACACCAAAACAGTTCCTTTTTCTGAAACTGAAAACCGCTTTCGTTTACGCATTTTCATTGGTTGTCGTACCCATCGTCACGCTGTCGTTCTTTTTCCCGAAACTCATCGGCTTTCTTCTGCTGGCTGTTTTGATGGGTTTCATGAATCTGGCTATTACTATCTTGCTGAAATACACCGAGTTTCCAAAACAATTCAACATCGGCGATGGATTATTGCTCACCGCCTGCGTGATTTGTCCCGTCTATCCTCCGCTTGTTCTCCTTCCGATTCCCTTGGTTTTCTATTTGTTCGGCAAAGCCCAAAAGAACCTAAACAACTACTTATGATTCAACTTGTTGAAATATCAAAATCCTTTGGTTCCCATATTGTCTTGGACCGTTTGTCGTTTACCTTTGAAAACAATATGGTTTATGGTATTGTGGGGAAAAACGGTTCGGGAAAGACGACCTTGTTCCGCTGCCTGACGGGGCTTGAATCCTGCCATGGGGAGATTGTTTCGGAGCATCGCCCATTGAAGAATTACATCGGGTATCTGCCGACCGAACTGTTTTTCTACAAGTTGATGACGGGCATGGAATACGTGCGGTTTGTCTGCAACGCCCGCAACCAAAAGATTGACAACATAGCCTCTAAAAACATCTTTGAATTGCCCTTAAATGATTATGTTTCAACTTATTCCACTGGCATGAAAAAGAAATTGGCTTTGTTCGCCATATTGTTACAAGACGTGCCTTATTATATCTTGGACGAGCCTTTCAACGGCATCGATTTCCAAAGCAGTGTACTGGTTTTCGACCTCATCAAGGCCTTGAAACAAAGAGGCAAGACCGTCATCATGTCTTCGCACATCTATACAACTTTGACCCAAACCTGCGACGAAATCTGCCTTTTGGAGGACGGAAATTTCAAACGACAGGTCTTGAAAGCAGATTTTGACGCTTTGGAGGAATCGATGCATCGGGAAATCGTCGGCAATGCGGTAGATTTGCTGGGCTGAAACCAACTGTATCCTATGTTTGGAACACAATCGGTTTAATTCCGCAAAAACTCCGATTTTACCCCACCACAATATTGACGATCTTCTTCGGCACGTAGATAACCTTGCGCACCTGCTTGCCCTCAATCCATTTGGCGGCTTCGGGGGCAGCGAGCACGGCGGCCTGCACCTCGTCGGCACCCATCGTGACGGGCAACTCCATCGAGAAGCGCATCTTACCGTTGAAGCTGATGGGATAGTTGAAGCTGTTCTCCACGGTCTTGCTCTCGTCGTAAACAGGGAATGTGGCATTGACCACCGAAGTATCGTGACCCAACAAGTGCCACAGTTCCTCAGCGATATGCGGTGCGTATGGCGAAATCATAATGGCCAATGGGTCGAGGATTTCGCGTTTGTTGCACTTGAGGTCGGCCAGTTCATTGACGCAAATCATGAAGGCAGAAACAACCGTGTTGAACGAGATGCTCTCGATGCCATCCTCTTCCTTCTTGATGAGCTTATGCAGGCTCTTCAGTTCAGGGGCAGTGGCAGGCTCGTCACTGACGCAGAACTCGTTGTTCTCGTTGTGGAACAGCCTCCAGAACTTACGAACGAAACGGAAGGTGCCCTCGATGCCCTGCGTATCCCAAGGCTTGGATTGCTCCAAGGGGCCGAGGAACATCTCATAGAGACGAAGCGTGTCGGCACCGTATTTCTCCACAAGGTCGTCGGGATTTTGCACATTATACTTCGACTTAGACATCTTCTCCACCTCATTGCCGCAGACATAGATGTTGTTGCCGTCCTTGTCCTTCTCGAAGATGAACTTGGCATCCTTCAGGTCGTCGCGCCATTGGCAGAACTCGGTCACATCAAGGATGTCGTTGTGTACCATGTTAATGTCCACATGGATCGGATCGCTAAACAGTTCGCGGTCCTTAATGTTCTTGGAGATGAACAACGGTACCGACGGAAGCGGGGCGCCATCCTCGAATACGGGAACTTCCTTGCCTGCAACAAGGTCTTTGATCTTCTGTTCGACCTTGTCGGTGCCATACATATAATCTCTCACGACATCAATGATAGGCACCAAAAGCAGTTTGTATCCCTTTTCTTTAGCATAATCCTTCCAAGGCTCAGCCACCTTCTCGAGGTTACCCATGCGGTTAATCTCGATGAGGATGCCCTTCTCGGGGCAGAAGAAGTCGAAACGACGGCGGCCGTCCTTGAAGTCCTTCTCGAACTTCACGCCCATCTTGTTGTCCTTGATGAGCTGCCAAACGCCGTATTCGCAAAGCTTCTCCATGTTGGCACGATAAGCGAAGCTCGAACGACCTTGGATCATACCTTGGTTAATCATCCTTTGGAAAGGCTCGTCTTTGCACGACAGGCCAAGGTCGTGAAGGAACTTGCACCAGAAACGGCTATAAATCAAGTGGCCAGTGGCGTGTTCAGCACCACCGATATAGAGGTCCACATTCTGCCAATAGTCATTGGCTTCGCGGCTGAAGTATTCCTTGTCGTTGTGCGGGTCCTCATAGCGGAAATAGTAACCGCTGGAACCAGCAAAGCCTGGCATGGTGTTGGTCTCGATGGGATAGCCTTCCTCGGTGACCCAGTTCGTGGCACGGGCCAAAGGCGGCTCACCCGTCTCGGTAGGCTTATACTCGCTGATGGCAGGCAACTCAAGCGGCAGCTTCGACTCGTCCATGGCGTAAGGCATGCCGTCCTTGTAGTAGATCGGGAAAGGCTCGCCCCAATAACGCTGGCGGCTGAAGATGGCATCGCGCAGGCGGTAGTTGGTCTTGCCCGTACCAACGCCGAGTTTCTCCAGTTCCTCAATCATGCGCTCGATGGCTTTCTTTACCGTCAGGCCGTTGAGGAAGCCCGAGTTGACCAGCTCGCCGTCCTTGGCGTCGAAGCTCTCTTCCCAAGTGGCAGGATCGGTGGCCTCGGTGCCAGGTTTCTTCACCACTTGGATGATGGGCAGGTTGAAATGACGGGCAAAGGCGAAGTCGCGGCTATCGTGGGCAGGCACGGCCATGATGGCACCCGTACCATAGCCCATCAACACATAGTCAGCAATCCAAATGGGCAGCTTGGCACCCGTGATGGGGTTGATGCCGTAGGAACCCGTGAAGGCGCCACTCACCTTACGGACCTCAGCCATACGCTCACGCTCGCTACGGTTCTTGGTACGGGTGATATATTCCTCCACCTCGGCGCGTTGCTCGGCGGTAGTGATTTCCTTTACCAACTCATGCTCGGGAGCCAGCACCATAAACGTCGTGCCAAACAAGGTATCAGCACGGGTCGTAAACACCTCTAAATCGATATCTTTACCGTCAACCTTAAAGATCACCGAAGCACCCATGGACTTGCCAATCCAGTTGCGCTGTAGGTCTTTCACCGACTCGCTCCAATCCACGGTCTCAAGGCCTTGAAGCAGACGGTCGGCGTAAGCCGTGATGCGAAGTTGCCACTGCTTCATCGACTTGCGCTCCACGGGGAAACCGCCACGCACCGAGAGGCCGTCGGCCACCTCATCGTTGGCGAGCACCGTACCCAGACCCGGGCACCAGTTAACCATGGCTTCGGCTTGATAGGCAAGACGGTAGTTCATCAGCACCTCTTGTTGTTGCTTCTCGCTCATCGCCTTCCATTCCTCGGCGGTAAAGCTCAGCGGCTTGCTTTCGGCCACATTGAGACCTTCTGTACCTTTTTCCTCAAAGCGGGCAATCAGCTTGCTGATGGGCTGGGCTTTCTGGCAGCCGTTGCAATAGAACGAGTTGAACAGCTGGAGGAAGGTCCATTGTGTCCACTTGTAATAGCCTGGTTCGCAGGTGCGCACCTCGCGGTCCCAGTCGTAGCAGAAACCAATCTTGTCCATCTGTTCGCGGTAGCGGTTGATGTTCTTCTCGGTCGTCACGGCGGGGTGAGTACCCGTTTGGATGGCGTATTGTTCAGCGGGCAGACCATAGGCATCGTAACCCATAGGATGCAGCACGTTAAAGCCTTTCAGCCTTTTATATCTTGCATAAATATCTGAGGCAATGTAGCCCAGCGGGTGTCCCACATGAAGGCCTGCGCCCGAAGGATACGGGAACATATCCAAGACATAAAACTTGGGCTTACTGTGGTCAATATCAACCTTATAGATTTTGTTGTCGCGCCAGTATTGCTGCCACTTCTTCTCGATTTCGGTAAAATTGTAATCCATATAATAGTGATGTTATTTGCTGTTTCTGAAAGAAACTGCAAAAATAGGGATTTTTCAATATATGTTGGCTGTTATTCGAACAAATTCAATTCACCTGTGGGTTTGAACCGCGTCTTGCCCAGGTGCTTATAAGCCAAATCGGTGCATTCGCGGCCACGGGGCGTGCGCATGATGAAGCCTTCCTGGATGAGGAACGGTTCACAGACCTCCTCAATGGTGCCGGGGTCCTCGCCCACTGCGGTAGCAATGGTATTGACACCTACAGGACCTCCCTTAAACTTGTCGATGATAGTGGTGAGAATCCTGTTGTCCATGTCGTCGAGACCATGCTCATCCACGTTAAGGGCCTTTAAGCCGATTTTCGCGATGTCTAAGGTGATGGTGCCGTCGCCTTGGATTTGGGCGAAGTCGCGCACGCGGCGCAGCAACATGTTGGCGATACGCGGTGTGCCACGGCTGCGACGGGCAATCTCGAAGGCCGCCGTGTCGTCGATAGGCACACGAAGGATGCCTGCCGAGCGCTTCACGATCTTCGACAAGGTCTTAGCGTCATAATACTCCAAACGTTGCTTGATACCGAAACGCTCACGCAGAGGTGCCGTCAGCATGCCGCTGCGAGTGGTGGCACCGATCAAAGTGAAGGGATTCAGTGTGATTTGGATGCTACGGGCGCTGGGGCCAGTCTCCAACATGATATCGATGCGGAAGTCCTCCATGGCGGAATAGAGATACTCCTCCACCACAGGACTCAGGCGGTGAATCTCGTCGATGAACAGCACGTCGTTAGGCTCAAGGCTTGTGAGCAGACCCGCAAGGTTGCCCGGTTTGTCAAGCACAGGGCCTGAGGTCATCTTCATGCCAACGCCCAACTCGTGGGCGATGATGTACGACAAAGTGGTCTTGCCCAGACCTGGAGGGCCATACAGCAATGTATGGTCGAGGGCTTCGCCACGCTGGGCGGCGGCCTTCACGAAAACGCGTAGGTTGTCAACCACGTTTTGCTGCCCCGCAAAACTTTCAAACATATCGGGGCGCAAGGCGTTTTCGAGGTCTCTCTCGGCCTTGGAGAGATGGGAAGCGTTGGCGTCGAGGTTGCTGTTCATAGGTTTGTTTTAGGTCGCAAAGATACAACTTTCGACGGAAATTTGCATATCATTAAAAAAATGTATCTTTGCAGCCTAAACCGATCGTTTATGAGACGTATCCTTTGTCTATTCGTTTTCATCACGCTGGCCACCTTCGCCATGGCGCAAAAACACGGCTCCGTGACGGTACATCAGGACAGCCGCATCGAAAGCCTCATCGCAAAGCAGCGGGCACTGTATAGGGCTGACAGCACATTCAATGGCTACCGCATCCACATATTCATGGAAATCGGCAACGAAGCCTTGCAACATGCCGAAGCAGTAAAAAGAAGATTTGAGAACGCCTTCCCCGACATCCCAATCTACTTGACTTATGCCGAGCCTTATTTCCGTCTCCGTGCCGGCAATTTCCGCAACCGTGTGGAAGCCGAGAAATGCCTGCGCCGCATCAAGCCGAAGTTCAAAGAGGCCTTTGTCACCTCGGACATGATCTACCGGCCCAAGGTTAAGTTAGGAGGCAGTAATTACAGCTTTGACGAAGAATAAAAACAAAAGAGGCGCTCGCAGCGCCTCTTTTTTGTTTAGCAGTAGTGTTCCTCGATATTTCGGACAACAATGCCCAACCGCAGGATGAAAGCCTCTTCGGTGGCAAAGCCGATGTGGGGCAACATGATGAGATTGGGGGCGCCGAACAAAGGATTTTCAGGCTTCAATGGCGGCTCGGTGCCATAGACGTCGGTAGCTGCTCCGGCAATCTTTCCCTGTTTCAACGCGTTGGCCAAAGCCATTTCGTTCACCACGGGTCCGCGGGCGGTATTCACCAGAATGACACTCGGCTTCATCAGTGCGAAGTCTTTCTCCGTGATGAAGTCGCGGGTTTCAGCGTTCAAGGCGATGTGTAAAGTGACGATGTCGGATTCCTTCAGCAAGGTTTCCTTATCCACAAATGATACACCCTCGACATGTTTTGGGGTGCGGTTCCAAGCCAGCACCTTGCAGCCGAAGGCGTTGGCCAACTTGGCCACACGCTGGCCGATGTTACCCATACCTATGATGCCGATGGTCTTGCCTCCGATCTCGCGACCAGGCATGATGCCCTTACGGTTGCATTGGCGGGTAATCGCATCGTTTTCTAGCACTTTACGATACACATCAACCATCATGGCGATAGCCAATTCGGCCACGGCCTCGGTGCTGTAGCCCGCCGCGTTTTTCACGACAATGCCACGACGCTGGCATTCCTCCATGTCGATATGGTCCAAACCCGTGAAGGCGATGGAGAGCATCTTCAAGTTGGGACAGGCATCGAGGAAATCCTTGCGCAGCGGTATGTTGCTCTCGACGATAACTTCGGCGTCTGAGGCGCGACGTTTCAACTCATCGGGATTCTCATTGCGGTCGGGATAAATGACGACCTCATGGCCGGCCTTCTTCAAGCCTGCACATGCGGCCTCAATCTGCTGGACTTTCAAGCCCAACGGCTCCAAAAAGACGATTTTCATGGTTCCATCATTTTAGCCATAATGTCCATAGATTCGCTTCGGATTTTGAAGGCATGTCATACCGAGCCTAAATGGCGAGCGTATCTATGCCTTCAAAATCCTCGGAATGACATGGACATTATTTTGCAGCGATCATTTCGATTTCGACCAAGGCCTTCTTGGGCAGTTCCTTCACGGCAAAAGCAGCACGAGCAGGATAGTCGCCCTTGAAATACTTGCCATAAACGGCGTTCATCTCGCCAAAATAGCTCATGTCGGCCAGATAACAAGTCGACTTCACCACGTTGTCGAAAGTGCAGCCCGCCTCGTTGAGGATGGCCTCGAGGTTCTTCAGGCTTTGTTCCGTCTGGGCGCTGACGCCTTCAGGCATCTCTCCCGTAGCGGGATTGATGGGCAGCTGACCTGAAATGAACACCATTCCGTTAGCTTCAATGGCTTGAGAATAAGGACCGATGGCTCCAGGAGCCTTTGTTGTAGCAATAACTTTTTTCATTGTATAAAGATTTAGAATAATTTCCACCTGCAAAAATAGGAAAAATATTACCTTTGCAAGCTGAAATCGTAAGATAAAAACGTAGTTAAAAACACTCGCCATGACGTTCAAAGAAGTTCTCCGTAAGCTAAACAACCGCTACGTGTATGCCACGCTGGCGTTCCTGGTTATCATCCTGTTCATCGACCAGTTCAACCTCTTTGAGCAAATCCGTCTTTCAAAAGCATTGAAAGACCAGAAGCAGCAGATTGAATACTACGACAAGGAACTCTCCGAGAGCAAGGAATACCTCGAAAACCTGAACAACGACACCGCCACAATGGAGAAAGTGGCTCGTGAACAGTACATGATGAAGCGCGACAACGAGGTCATCTATCTAATCGAGACCCAGAAATGAAGTCGTTCGAACGCATACGATTCCCTTTCCCTTTATTGTTTCTACTCTTTGTGTTGTCATCAGGGCTTTTGCATGCCCAGACGCACACCCTAAGCGGGAAAGTCACCGACGAGAAAAACCGTCAGCCACTGGCTTTTGTCAATGTGGTCATCAACGAGGGCCTGCAAGGCTGCATCACCGATATTGATGGCAAATACGAAATCAGCGCCAGCGAAGCCATAACCAAAATCAGTTTCTCATCCATAGGCTACGAGCCTGTCACCCTAGTCATTGAGCCCAACCAAAGACGTTGTAATATCGCCCTAAAACCCACCACTTTTGAACTGGGGGAAGTGACTGTGGAAGCGGGCGAAAACCCTGCCCACCGCATCATCGACAGCTTGCTGCGGCACCGCAAAGCCAACAATCCCAATTCGTTGGATTCGTATCGCTACAACATCTATGACCAGATGGTAATCACCATCGACAGCAGCGACTTCGGGAAAGCCCTTGCTTACGACATGGCTACTGATATGACCAACCTGCAAATGTTCGACAGCATCCTCAAGAAAAACAACCTCATGGTGATGGAGACCGCCTCGGAGGTGCTATTCATGGCGCCCGACCGCAAGCTGCAGAACGTGCTTGGAACCAAAATCGCAGGAATGAAAGAGCCCACTTTCATATATTTGGTCAACAGCATGCAGAGCATCAGCTTCTACGAGGAGACCATCAACGTCACTGGCACTGATTATGTCAACCCCATCAGCAGGGGCAGCAAGAACCACTATTTCTTCACGCTTGAATCCGTCAACCCCATCGGACAGGGCGACTCGCTCTACGTCATCTCCTTCCATCCGTTTAAGGGCAGCAACTTCAACGGGCTGCGAGGCAGCATGACCGTCAACAGCGACGGCTGGGCCTTGCAAAGCGTGAAGGCCGAACCCGACAAGCAGGAAGGGCTCTTCACCGCCAGCATACAACAGCTGTATCAGAAAGTGGAAGGCCAATGGTTCCCAAAACAGCTGAACACCAATCTCAAATTCCCGAGCATGGTCGTCGACATCGACGGCATCGCCTTCCCCATGGTGGCCATCGGCAAGAGCTATCTGACCGACATCACCATCAACCCCGAAGTCAGCAAGAAACAGTTTTCCGATATCGAGATCTTGGTGGACCCTGAGGCCGCCTTCCGTGACGAGGACTTCTGGGCTGGGCGACGCATCGACACGCTCAGCGACAGGATACGTGCCACCTACGCTTTCGTTGACTCGCTCACACGCGGCAACGACCTTATCGACAAGGCCTTGGTCTGGACTGAGAAACTGGTCAACCAATCCGCTGTTCCCCTGGGGCCCATCGACCTCAACCTCGGCAACATGATCAACATCTCCGGACAACGCGGCTTGTTCTTCGGTCTGGGCGCCTCCACCAACGACCGCTTTTCGCGCTTCATCAGTTTCAGCAGCTATTTCGGCTATTGGACCCGACTAAAGCGATTGGACTTCGGTGCCGGGGCCAATATGTACCTCAACAGGCAGCGACAGATGGAACTTGGAGTGTATTATGGTCGAAGATCGCATCCCATCGGCGAATTCGGTGGCCTACAGGAACGCTATTCCCTGCTTTCAGAGTCAGACTACAAATACTCCATCTACGAGAACATCCATGCCCGAGGAACGCGTTTCGACCTAAACTTTGCCACACGTTTTGCACGGCATTTCAAAGTCTTCGTCAACCTCAACACAAGCCATAGGAACTATAACGCCCAGTTCTTCCACCTCCCTTCCGACTCGTTGACCGAGGCGCGTTTCACTCAAGCAGAGGTCAAGTTGCGTTTCGCTTACAAAGAAAAGTTCCTCAGCACCATAAACGGTCTTCAGTCTCTGGGCACCACCTACCCCGTCGTCTGGCTGTCCTACATGCATGCCTTCCCCTATCTTGGGAGCCATTATGAATACGACCGCTTCAAATTTGAGGTGTCAAAAAACTTCTATACGCCTTATATGGGAGTGTCGAAGATCATACTGCAAGCGGGCTATGCCACCGAAGGCTGTCCCGTAATGGAGACCTTCAACATTTTAGGCTCTTATGACCGTTTTGGCCTGTATTCCCCGGGTAGTTTCGGCACCATGCGCCTCGACGAGTTCTTCTGCGACCGTTTTGTGGCACTTTACCTAAGCCATAACTTCAGCGGCATGCTTTGGAAGACGGATTCGGAATGGTTCAAGCCCGAGTTGGTACTCATCACCAATCTGGGCTGGGGCGACATGCCTCGGACACGAGCTTATCCCGACAAGAACTTCAAGACTATGGAGAAAGGTTATTATGAGAGCGGTTTCGTCGTGAAAGGGCTACTCAACCTGCCGCTTGTCAAAGTCGGGTTGGGCGCCTTCTACCGTTACGGACCCTATAGCTTCGATAACGTTTGGAACAACTTCGCCTTCAAATGGAGCGCGACATTCACCATGTAAGCCTATGAAAAGACTCGCCATCCTGCTCATCCTCGCCATCGGAGTTGCCGCGTGCAGGCAACAGCCCAAAAAGCTTGTCCTTGAAGGTCTAGCCCAAGGCTCTTACTATGCCATCACCTACTTCGACACGCAAAACCGTAACTTCCAACACGAGATCGACTCCATTTTCCATGCCGTTGACATGTCGGTCAACCTGTGGGTCGAAAACTCCATCATCTCGAAAGTGAATCGCAACGAAGAAGTAACGCTGGATTCCATCTTCATAGACAATTTCAGGATTGCGCAGGAGGCGGCCCGACTTTCCGATGGTTATTTCGACCCCACCATCTCACCCATCGTGGCGGCTTGGGGCTTCAGCTACAAAAACGGCGATACGCTCACGCCACAGCTCATCGACAGCCTACGCACCTTGGTCGATTATCGGAAAGTAAGAATTGAAAACGGACATGTCATCAAAGACAATCCTGCCATAACCTTGGACTTCAACGCCATAGCGCAAGGCTACACCTCCGACCTGATCGCCTCGTTTTTGGAAAGCCAAGGCGTGGTAAACTATCTGGTCGACACGGGAGGCGAAATCATGACCAAGGGAGGCAAGCCTAATGGCCAACCTTGGATTGTAGGCATAGAGAAGCCCGCTGACAACGAGAACTCGGAGCAGGTGGTCCAGACCCGTATTGCCGTGCGCGACAAGGGTGTGGTCACTTCGGGAAGCACCCGAAAATACGTGGAGCGCGACGGAAAGCGATACTCGCACTGCATCAACCCAAAGACGGGTTGTCCCGTAGAGCACCACGTGCTGAGTGTCACCGTAACGGCCGACAATTCAACATGGGCCGACGCTTTAGCCTCCATCTGCATGGTGATGGGGTTGGAGCAGTCGTTGCCGCTCATCGAAAGCATGGATGGCGTGGAGGCCTATTATATCTTCATCAACGAAAACGGAAAGCTGGAGACCTTCGCCACGGAAGGTTTCGTCACCCTATAACCGCAAAGCTATGGTCATTCTATTCAACAAGCCATACGGAGTATTGAGTCAATTCACACCCGAAGCGGGGCATCGTGCCCTCGACGAGTTCGGACTCCCTGCGGGGATATATGCCGCTGGAAGGTTGGACCACGACAGCGAAGGCGCCTTGCTACTCACCGACGACGGGAAGCTCATTAAGAAGCTGTTGGACCCCAAGTTTGAGCATCCGCGCACCTATCTCGCTCAGGTTGACGGGCAAATCACCCCAGAGGCCGTAGGCCAGTTGACCAAGGGCGTAGTCATCAAAGGGCACCACACCAAACCTTGCAAGGCCGAGATGGTGGATGCGCCTGAGTGGCTATGGGAGAGGGTGCCACCCATCCGCTATCGTGCCGCCATTCCCACCAGCTGGGTGCGTCTCACCCTCATCGAGGGCAAGAACCGTCAGGTGCGGCATATGACGGCGGCTGTAGGCTTCCCCACGCTGCGACTCATCAGAATACAGATTGGCAACATCGCGCTGGGAGATTTACAGCCGGGCGAATGGAAAGTGGTTACTGAAAGGGTAATTTGATGATATACAAAAAAAAGAAAGCCGCTAAGCAGCTTTCTTTTCGTACTCCCGCAGGGGGTATTTATTTGAATATTGTTTAGTTTTCGTTCGTTGACCATAATCTTGTTTTTATGTTTTATATTATTGTATTTCAGTGTTTTAGAATTATATTGTGTTATTTAGACGGATAATAAATTATCACGAATGAGCAACTTTTTTGCATTTGGTTGACACGACGTTGACACGGATTCGGAATTATTTCGTATATTTGCATTGCCTTTCGGAAAGATAGGGGTATCTTCCGAATGGCGATGATAACTCACTGATTTTTAACTTAAATACTTAATCAAATGGCAACCGTTAAGTTTTACCTTTCAAGGTACATCAAGAAGGATGACGAAAGGGGCGAAATCCAGTTCCGCTTCAGCGGCAACAGGAATTTCGTGAAAAGAGCGGCCACTGGCATCTTTATCACTGCTGGAAATTGGGACAGCGAGAAAGGAATGCCCAAGGGCAAGAAAGCAAACAAGTATGGCGACGACTGCGAGGAAATCAGGGACAGACTGAATCTGCTGACCTCGTATCTGATACGCTGCTGGGAGCAAACCAAAGAAAACGAATTGGAGCCGGATTCGCTTACACAATGGATGAACGACATTGAATGGAAGAATGCCACCGAGCCTATCTTCATCAATGGACGGGAAAGCACAGTGACACGATGGGAAATCGCGAGCAAGGCACGAATGAAAGAGGAAAAAGTAATTCAGAAAGCCGAAAGCGCCAAGACTGAAAACCGCTATTTCCTCGACATCTACAGCTTCTTCATCGAGGAACAATACAAAAACGGCGTTATCGGGGACAGCAGACACAAGACCTATTACACTTGCTATGGCCTTTGGGATAGGATGGAAAGATACCAAGGCAAGCGGTATAAGGTGAAAGACATGACAACCTCCTTGATTTACGATTACAGGAACTTCGTTTTGAACGAGTGCGATTTATGGGAAAAGAAGCCTTTGAAGGAAAAGCCAAGCAAGTATTCAACCAAAACGGGTGAAATACTGGTTCCCAAAAAGCAATATGAAAAGATTTATGAAGGCTACGAGATTATGCTGAGCAGGGGTGTCGAAAAGCGAAGCCTGAATTATGTGGTCATTCAAATCAAGTATCTGAAAGCCTTCTGGCATTGGCTGATGAAGATTCAGAAAGCCAATGTTGAAGACATCTTCCTTACCTTCAACATGGACCAGTCGGTATATGGGACGCCTTTCTATTTCTCGAACGAGGATAGAAACACACTCTTTGAAGCTGACTTCAGCAAACGGCCTGAATTGGCTGTGCAAAGGGATATCTTTGTTTTCCAATCCTTGGTGGGATGCCGTGTCGGAGATTTGACCCGACTGAAGAAATCAAACATTGTGGACGGTGACACGCTGCAATATGTAGCAGGTAAGACGAAGAATAAGAGCGGAAAGATCGTGACAGTTCCGCTGCATCCAATCGCCAAGACTATTTTAAATAGGTATAAAGACATCGAAGGTGACAGGCTCCTCCCCTTCATCGCTGACCAAAACTATAATGATGCCATCAAGGAGATGTTTAAGGCTCTGCCGGAAATTGATCATGTTGTGACGATTCTTGACCCAGTGACCAGGCTTGAAAAGCAAGCCAAACTTTCGGAGGTGGCAAGCAGCCACATGGGACGAAGGAATTTCTGCGGCAACCTCTATGAGGCTGGCTTCCGGGATGCAGACATCGCATCGATGAGCGGACACGCAGAAGGCAGCAAGGCTATATCACGGTATCGAAAAGTAAGTGACGAGACTAAACAGCGGATGATTAACGCGCTTTGAGGATGATGCGGGATGGTTGTCGATGGCAGCTGTCCCGCTTCTATTAGAGGCAAAAAAAAGGAAGCCGCAAAATTGGGGTAACGGCTTCCCTCTCAGTGATAACTACTGAACTCCATCAAATGGCAACGGAGCGATTGCAAAGATAGACATTTTCCAGAACACTTAAAGCAAGCGGGATGGATTTTTTCGCGCACTGTGTAGGCGGGCATCACGGCCATCGCCGAACACCGCGCCGCAAGACCTCCAATCGTTTTTCCCGCCGGAGCCTGACTGGATGGCAAAGGCTGCGGCCATAAAGCTTCCCCACAAGGGACAAGCGACCTCCGCAGCCTTTGACAGCCAGGCAGCACACCGAATCGATTAAATTGCTGGAGTGGATTTGCGGATGACCGACCGAGGAAGAGAAACGAGAGCGGGAAAACGCAAACCCACTATTAACCGAAGGCGGACAAAGGATGCGGCTATTGAGCTTCCTAAAAGATGTGAAATCTTCCTCCGCATCGTTTGGCCGACTGAGGTAAAACTAAAACCACCTACCAAGCCGGACGAGGTGACAAAAAAAAGGAGAAGGTCTCCATCAGGAAACCTTCACCATTTTGATCACAATCGTTATTGCAGTGATGATGACAGCCAGCAACACCACCACCATACCGAGCAGAAACCACATAAAAGCGGGAGGCTTTTTCTTTTCGGGCGGCGGCTCTTCGACGACAATCTGCGGATAACGCAGCGTGTCGGCGAAGTGGACTGGCTCGGGTTCTGCCTCGTAGGTGACTGTGAGGCTGTCGTTGGTGGCCGTTGCCGTGAAAGTGCCCTGCTCCGTTTGGATCTTGACGGCTTGGCCGTCAAGCAGCGGAGCCAAGGGCATCACGGCAGAATCGGCCAAAGGAGGCAATTCTATGAAGGTGTCGATGGGATGCGCCTGAACGCTCAGCAGCTCGGGGCATCGCTCGACGATTCGACGGATGCGACGCTGGGCGCGGCGCTTCGCGTCGCAGGCGCAGAGCACCATCGACACCAACAACAGGAAGAGGAAACAGCGTGTCTTCATGGCCTTACAGGTTTTCGATCAATTGCTTCAGCTCAGCGTTTTCAAGGGTGAGTTGTGCGACCTGAGCGGACAGCCCGACGATTTCCTTGCGGGCCTCGGTCAGTTCAGAATAGACGCGCTTGTTTTCCTCAACCAGGTTGAAGATGGTCTGCTGCATCTCTCGGATGGTGCGGTTCTGGCGTAGCCGCGTGGCGGCGAGCCAGGAGGCCACACCAGTGACAGGAGCCAGCAACATCGAAATCCATTCAAACGTGGTCATGGCTGTTAGGTTTTGTTGATCTTGCGGCCAACCTTCTCAGGTCTGGTCTTGATGATGAACGAGCCGAAGCCTCTCAAATAGACATTCTCACCTTTGGTGGCATAAGTGAGGTAGAAGCGGACGGAATCTCCGACTTCTGCCCAGTTGCCGACAGGGACAGACACGCCCAAGGATGGGTCGGTCTCTTCCGTGTTGAAGATGCCGATCTTTCTTTGGGTGATGTTGTAGGCCACGGCGATGAAGTTGGCTTCGGCGGGCTTGCCGATCAGCTCCGCTGCGGCAGGCTCGGCGTAGAAGTCTTTCACGTCGTTTGTAAGTGAGACAACGCTTTCCAGCATCGGCGAGTCGATGCGCTCGCCGTTGCCGATGCCTTCCAACTGTGCCAGATCGACGGCCTTTACATCGCCAGTGACGGCAGCGGCAGCGGCCAGTTGACGGGTGAACATGTTGCGGCGGGTCATGCCTCGCGTGACCGTCGGGAAGAGCGAGGCGAGCTGCTCATCGCTGAGTTGGGCAACGAGCTGCTGCAGGTCCCTGAAGAAACCGCGTTGCTGCAGCTGTGCGTCCGTCTTGGGGTTCTTTACCGATTGCGGCTTGCCTTTCATGTAGGCAATGCCATTCCATGAGGAGCCGACAACTGTGCCGACCGTTCCTCTGAATCCGCCGAGGATTCCTTGTTTGATTTTTCCCATAGTCTTATTGTTTTAAGGGTTAGACATTAGTTGTTTTTCTTGGGTGGACGGGCGGGACGGTTCACGACCCCCAACGTGCCGAAGCCGACAAGATAAATCTTGCGACCTGTGCTCAGCATGAATCCGCTGAAGGTGTCGGTGGCTTCGCCGTAGGCGGCCAGCGGGACGGTGAAGCCAGCTTCACCGGATGCGCCGACTACCGCCGTGGAATTGATGAGGAAGATCTTGCGCTGCGTGACATTGGCCACAAAGATGGTCGGGTACTCGTCGGCATGGGTGCTGCGCCAATCGTTGTCGGCGTCCCACTGCATTTTCAGGACTGGCGACCCTTCCAAGGTGTCAGCCGACACGGTGACATCAGGAAGGTCGGCGGTCGGGGCGTCGCCGATGGTTTTGAGGTTGGCCAGGTCAACGGCCTTGCTGTCTTCGGTGACAACAGGATCCTCTGCAAGCTGCTTGGCGAGCATGTTGCGGCGTGTCATGCCTTGGGGCGTTTCCGGAATCAGGAACTTCTGTTGCTCGGCGGTCAGTTGGCCGACGAGGTTCTGGACTTCCCTGAAGAAGGTGCGCTGCCTCATCTGTGCAGCGGTCTTGGGGTCTTTTTGGGACTGTGGAAGGCCTTTCATGTAGGCGATGCCGTTCCACGAGGCACCGATGACGGTGCCGACTTTGCCTTTGAATCCGCCTAAGATTCCCTGTTTGATTTTTCCCATGATTTGATGTTTTTTAGGTGGTTTGGAACACGGTTTTGATTTTGTATAGTTGGTATATCGTTGGTATATGGTTGGTCTATACCTGACTCATACCAAAAATCGCCCTAAAAAAGCCGTCCTGACGGGCGGCTTTTGGCGTGTGTCCGAAGAAGGTTTAGGCGTTCTTCTTGGGCGGACGGGCGGGACGCTTGGTGACTGCCATCGTGCCGAAGCCGACGAGGGCGATCTTAGAGCCGTTGAGCAGCATGAAGCCGCAGAAGGTGTCGGTGGCTTCGCCGTAGGCAGACAGGCCGACATTGAAGGAGGCCTCACCCGTTGCGCCGAGGGCCGTGGTGGAGTTGACCAGGAAGACTCTTTTCTTTGTGGTGTTCGCCACGAATACCGTCGGGTATTCGGCGGCGGCAGCGGTGCGGGCATCGGTGTCGCCATTCCAGGAGATGGTCAAGTTCTCACCTGCGGCGGTGACGGTGACGGCGGGCAGCTCAGCCGTGGGAGCGTTGCCGACGGTCTTGACTTCGGTGAGGTCAACGGTCTTGGTGTCGCCGTCGATGACCTTGCCATCGGCGAACTGCTGAAGGAGCATGTTACGGCGTGTCATGCCCTTAGGCGTTGACGGGAAGAGGGACTCCAGCTGCTCGTTGGAGAACTGGCCAACGAGGTCCAGGAGCTCTCTGAAGAAGCCGCGTTGCGTCTGCTGTGCGGCGGTGTTGGCATTCCTGACGGATTGCGCGATGCCACGCATGTAGGAAATGCCGTTCCACGAGGCACCGATGACGGTGCCGACTTTACCTCTGAATCCTCCGAGGATTCCTTGTTTGATTTTACCCATGATAATTGAATTTTAGGGGTTAATAAATGAGTTAATTACTGGCCGTCACCATCATGGGCAGCGCGGCAGATCATAATCTTTATATTGTTTTTCCTCTGCGGCGTTAATCGCCTGTTTTGGTGACGGTTGGGCAAAAATAAGCGGATTGTGGCGGAAGGGTGGTTTCTTGATTGTTTTTGATTGATTTTGACCGATTTTGATAGGATTCTGTGGGGATTATTTGTAATACTTTTGCGCTGGTTCTAAAACAATTAGATTATGAAAAGACTAATGGCGCTGGCAGTTGCGCTTCTTATGCTTTCTTGCAGTTGCCAGAACGAAGTGAGAGAAAGCAGACCGCCTGCGGGCGGGAGCCGCGTAGCGGCGAACGTGACAAAGTGCCTTTCAGGAAGTGACACCGTCGGTGTCATGCTAAAGGTGGAGCGCATCATCGATGGCGACACCTTTGAAGGGCATGTGATTCAGAACCCCAAGACGGCCTACAACCCCGGTGTGAATCCGTGGATGGTGCAGCTGACCAAGATTGTGGTCCGCATCAACGGCATCGACGCGCCCGAGCGCGGGCAGTTCTACGGGGATGTGGCCACGTTGCATCTGCAGTGGCTTATCAGCGGGAAGGCCGTAGGCCTGAAGTTGAAGCAAAGAGACATGTACGGGCGATGGATAGCGATGGCGTACCACGACGGCGCTGACATCGGCGCGGAAATGCTGAAGGAGGGTTTAGCCTGGCATTATAAGGAGCATGACGGCAATCCCTGCTACGCTCAGCTGGAAGCTGAGGCGAAACTGGCCGGACTCGGCCTTTGGTGTGATGACAGAGCCGTTCCCCCTTGGGAATGGCGAAGGATGAGCAAGTACGAGCGGGATGCGTATCGGAATTAGGAATGAGGAATGCTGAATGAGGAATGAATCCCCCGGCCTTCGGCCACCCCCTTTGAAAGGGGGACTAAAGGACGGAACAAAAGAAAGGAGAATAAGTTATGGAATTAAGCAAGTTGTCATTAGAGAGGCTAGAGGGTGTGGATGAACG
>R22__coassemble_40_pt1 | contig 118286 bp, 103 predicted proteins | sample R22__metabat2_high_PE_030 | metagenome-assembled genome bin R22
TTGAGGACGATGTTCTTGCGGTCCACTTCGATGCCGGTGGCTTCCTTGATGGCGTTGGCAATCATGATGTTGTTGACCGAACCGAAAATCTTACCCGTGGCAGCAGCCTTGGCGGGGATTTGCAGCTTCAGGCCTTCCAAAGCCTTGGCTTTCTCGGTGGCTTCATCCTTGATCTTTTGTTCCTTGTGAGCCTGCTGACGCATCTCTTCGGCCAAGATCTTGCGGTTGCGCTCGGTGGCGAGGATGGCCAGACCCTGCGGGATGAGGTAGTTGCGGCCGTAACCAGCCTTCACGGTGACGATGTCGTTCTTATAGCCTAAATTGGCGACGTCTTGTTTCAGAATGATATCCATGTGTTGTCCTCCTTCAAATTATTTCAAACAATCTGCTACGAATGGCATCAGGGCGAGGTGACGGGCGCGCTTGACGGCCTGGGCAACCTTGCGCTGGTATTTCGTTGAAGTACCGGTGATGCGGCGAGGCAGGATCTTACCCTGCTCGTTGACGAACTTCAGCAAGAAGTCGGCATCTTTGTAGTCGATGTACTTGATGCGGTTCTTCTTGAAGCGGCAGTATTTCTTTCTCTTGGTATCGACTGCGATGGGAGTCAGATATTTGATGTCGTTGTTGTTGTTCACTTGTGCCATTTTTCTTCCTTTTTAATTGTTCAACATTAGGCTTGAGCTTCGGCAGCGGCTTCGGCTTTCTTGCGTTTCTTTTCGTTGTAAGCAACGGCGTGCTTGTCGAGCTTCACGGTGAGGAAACGGAGAACGCGTTCGTCGCGCTTCAGTTCGGTTTCGACATCGGCGATCACATTGCCCTCGGCCTTGTACTCAATGAGTTGATAAAAGCCCGTGGACTTCTTCTGGATGGGATAGGCAAGCTTACGCATGCCCCAGTTCTCTTCATGAACGATCTCTGCACCATTGTTGGTCAGCTGATCTTCATACTTCTTTACCGTTTCCTTCATCTGATCTTCAGACAAAACGGGAGTTAAAATGAAAACGGTTTCGTACTGATTCATAACTGTTTGATTATTAAATGATTAAATTGTTAATTAGGTTTGCTTGTTAAGCGGGTGCAAAGGTACGACTTTTTTCTTAATCTACAATACTTTAGTTGAAAAAAAGTTATTTTGCATAGCCAACAGGACAACGCCTACGGCAAATGTGGTCTCTATGATTACAAAAGCTATAGTTGTTCCTATTGAAAAACCACGACTGACAATGAAAGGTTTGGTTTTGATGATATTTTTCCATCTTCCCGATTTGCCAAAATACCTTTCGAATAATAATCCGCAACCCATAATAATAGCTAAGCCAATAATTATTGACCATTTACCAGTCAAAGGAATCATTGAGAACATGACCAAGAGAGCAATTCCCACGGATAGGAAAAAGCCTATGCTAAAAGCAGCATTAAACTCATAAGAACCTAAGTAAAAAGGCCATCTTCGGTAAAAATTGTAAAAATGATAAAATAAGACATCAAGGAGTTTCATACTTATTATATTTTTGTTGAAGCATCACGTTCAAAATGAACTCTGCTGCATGGCCATCACCGAAGATTTCGGGGAACACAGTCGGCGGGTTGTCCTTGAAATGCTGCCAAGCCTTCAAGATGCGGCACTTGTCAGCGTCGGCGAGGATGGCGTTACCGGTCTGCACGATCTCCACCCATTCCGTTTCAGGGCGAAGGATGATGCCTGGCTTTTTGAAGAAATAGGCCTCTTTCTGCACGCCGCCCGAGTCGGTCACGACGAGTTGGGCATGACGCTCCAAGGCAATCATCTCGAGGAAGGAGACCGGCGGGATGAGCTTGATGTTGGGGCTGCTGAAAACCAAAGACTGCTTTTCGTTGCTCAAATTGGTCTTCAGTAACTTGGCCGTTCTGGGATGCAAAGGCAATACGATTTGATTCTCTTTTGAGAGCTCGATCAATGCGTCAAAGATGGCGCCGAGCCGCTCGGGATGGTCGGTGTTGCTGTCGCGATGTATGGTGGACAGGATAAAAGGCTTGCCAACCAATTCCAGGCGTTGTATGATGTCAGTCTTCTCTTCAGCAATATTGGCAAAGTGCAGACTGTTGTCGTACATGATGTCGCCGCAGTGGTAGACCTTAGGATTGTCAATGGTTGGAACTGCGGTCGTTGAGCCAGTCGAAACGCCGCCTTCATCGATAGAAAACCCTTCGCGCTTCAGATTCTCCAACCCTGCCTTAGTGGGCGTAAAGAGCAGGGTAGAGCAGTGGTCGCACACGATGCGGTTGATCTCCTCAGGCATGCTCTTGTTGAACGAGCGCAGCCCCGCCTCGATGTGGACGATAGGCACATGGATCTTGGCGGCAGCCACGGCTCCAGCCAAGGTGGAGTTGGTGTCGCCATAGAGCACGATGAAATCGGGTTGCTCCTTTATTAATAGCGCCTCAATGCCTTCGGTCATGCGGGCAGTCTGCACGCCATGCGAAGCCGAGCCGACATGGAGGTTGTAGTCGGGACGCGGTATCTGCAGCTCGTCGAAGAAGACTTGCGACATGTTGTCGTCGTAGTGCTGCCCCGTGTGTACGATGACTTCCTGTATGCGGTCAGAAAAATGGTTCTTGATGGCGCGGCTCAGTGCGGCAGCCTTGATGATCTGGGGCCTTGCCCCTATGATGGTAACGAGTTTCATGGTGTTTGTTGTTTCAGAAGGTCATTTCTCCGTGGTCGCGGAAACTGTAATAGCGTTCGTTGCCGATAATGATGTGGTCAACGACGGCGATATCCAAGAGTTTGCCGGCCGACACGATTTTCTGGGTCAGCTGGCGGTCGTCCTTGCTTGGACGAGGGTTGCCCGAGGGGTGGTTGTGCCCCAGGATGATGCAGGTGGCGCCGTAGGTCAAGGCCTGCTTGAAGATAATCCTTGGATCGGCGATGACATTGGTCGTACCCCCATTGCTGATGCATTCCACCTTCAGTTCGTGGAAGCTTTGGTCGAGGTACATGACGAGGAAATGCTCCTGTTTCATGTCATCGATATGGGAAAGGAAACGCTCGAACGAGGTTTTGGAGTCCTTGACCTCTTCGGGCAGGCTGGCTTCAGCCCCGCGGCGACGTTTGCCGAGCTCGAGGGCGGCCATGATGGTGATGGCCTTAGCCTTGCCAACGCCATTGAAATCTTCCAATTCCTGCAGGGTGAAGTTGGAGAGGTTGATGAGGTTGTTGTTGGCTTTGCCCAAGATGTCGCGTGCCAGGTCCACGGCCGACTGCCCAGCTTTGCCTGTGCGCAAAAGGATGGCCAAAAGCTCCGAGTCGCTCATGGCAGCCTTGCCTTTCTCGGCCATCTTCTCACGTGGCCTGTCGTCCTCGGCCCATTCCTTGATGGATTTCTTTTTGCTCATGGTGGGTGGTTTGAAGCGGTAAAGATAGTGATTTTCGGCTTATCTCAAGCAAAAAAGCCTCTTCCACTAAAAGTAGAAGAGGCACCAACATGTATGAATAAAACTTCCAATTATGCCAATTTGTTCATGAACTTCGTCAGCTTCGACTTCAGGTTGGCGGCTTTGTTCTTGTGGATGATACCGCGCTTGGCAACCTTGTCGATGATGTGGTACATCATCGGGAGCTGGTTCTCGGCTTCTGACTTGTCGGTTAAAGCTCTGAATTTCTTCACTTCGTTACGCATGTTCTTGGCATAGTAACGGTTGTGCAAACGTCTCTTCTCTGTCTGACGAATTCTCTTGATTGACGATTTGTGATTTGCCATATCTCTAATTCCTTATTACTTATTCTTTTCGATTCGGGCTGCAAAATTACAACTTTTCTCTGAATTGGAACCCAAAAAGATGAAATTTTTTCATTTAATTCTTTAACTTATTGATTCTCCGATAAATGCCATCTTTTCTTCGTTCCCATGGTTGACGATTTCGCCTAGCCTAATATTAATATAGGTGTTTTTTTCGATTCCTTTTGCATTGAGGATGACGGGCACATAGTTCTCTCCATAGCCCCGAGCCACTCCCTTGCTGTCAATGCGCTCGATGAGCATGCGTTGGCTCTTGCCTTGCATCAGATCGAAGTATTTGGTCTTGTTGTCCAACGAGATCTGACGCATTACCTCGCTGCGTTCTGTCTTGATGCTTTCAGGCACTTGGTCGGGCATGGCAGCGGCCTTGGTGCCGTTGCGCACGGAGTATTTGAAGGTGTGGATGTGGCTGAAGCCGATTTCCTTAGCGAAGTCACAGCTCTCCTTGAAGGTCTGTTCGGTCTCGCCCGGGAAGCCCACGATGATGTCGGTGGTGAGGTTGAAGTCGGGACGGAAGGCCTTGATGCGTTGGCACATGTCGCGGAACTGGGCGACTGTGTAGAAGCGGTGCATGCGCTTCAAGGTGTCGTCGGAGCCACTCTGCAGGCAGATGTGCATGTGGGGCGTCAACTTCTCGTGTTGGAAGAGGCTGAGGAAATGGTCGCTGAATTGGTCGGGCTCGATGGAGGAGACCCTGATGCGGAAGTCACCGTCGATGTTGAGGATGTTTTCCACGAGTTGCTCGAAGTTGGTGCCTTCTGATTGGTAACGACCCATGTTGACTCCCGTTAACACGACCTCCTTGAAACCATGGGCAACGACCTCACGAACATTGTCATAGATGTCGTTGGCGCGACGACTTGTCGCCCTGCCTCTCACCATGGGGATGATACAGTAGGAGCAGAAGTTGTTGCAGCCGTCGTGGATCTTGATGAGGCTGCGCGTGTGGAAGGTGTCAAAGGCGGGCTGGTAGCTGAACAGGTCACGGTCGTAGCCTTCGGGGTCGCTGTGACCCGTCTTGAAATGTTCGTCGATGATGTCGAACAAGGCGGCCTTGCGTTCGTTGTCGATGACATAGTCGGCGATGCCCGATTTCAACAACTCGTCTTTTCTATGGTTGACCATGCAGCCCGTGACGGCAATCAGGGCCTCGGGGTGTTTGCGCCTGATCTGACGGATGGCCTGACGACATTTCTGGTCGCTGGTGTTGGTGACAGTGCAGGTGTTCACGACAAAGACATCGGCACCGCTATCGCTGTCGGCAATCTCATAGCCAGCCGCCTTGAAACGCGACGCCAAAGCATCGGTTTCATACAGGTTGACGCGGCATCCTAAAGTCTTGAACGCTACTTTCTTCATCGACTCTAAACTCTAAACTAACACTCCTTCAATCGACAGCGGCGAAGCCGAAGTCACCTTGACATTCACGATTTGTCCAATAAGGCTGGTGTCTCTTGAAGCGAAGCGGATGACGATCTTGCCTTCAGTGTGCCCTGCCAGGTAGCCGTTTTTGCGGTCTTGCGTCTCCACCAGCATCTTGACAGTCTTCCCAACAAGGCCTTGGTTGTAAACGAGGCTGTGCTTCATCAGTTCCTCGGTGAGGCGGTGGTAACGCTCGCGCTTCACTTCCTTCGGCACGTCGTCGTCCCATTCCGAGGCCACGGCGCCCGGGCGTACGCTGTATTGCGCGATGAACGCCATGTTGTACTTGAATTCCTCCATGGCCTTGCGTGTGTTCTCAAACTCCTCTTCGGTCTCGTGGGTGAAACCCACGATAATGTCGGTGAAGATGGTAGCCGTCGGCAGTTTCTCGCGGATGGTCTCAATGATATGCCTATAGGTGGCCAGGTTGTGGTGGCGGTTCATGCGTTGTAGCATGTTCTCGTCGCCACTCTGGATGGGGATGTGGATCTGCTTGCCGAGGCAGTCGTATTGTGCCATCACCTCGATGACGTCGTCTTTCATGTCGCGGGGATGCGGCGCGGTGTAATACACCCAAAACTCTTTGCCGCTGGCTTTGCCGTATTCGCCCACTCGACGCAGTAGTTCTGCAAAGTCAATCTCTTCGCCTTTCTTGTCGAGACCGTAGGAATTGACGTTCTGTCCGAGCAAAGTGATGCTCTTGTAACCTTTTTCGACCAAATCCTTCAGTTCGGCTAGAATCTCTTCCGAGGGACGCGACACCTCGCGGCCACGGGTGTAGGGCACGGCACAGTAGGTGCAGAATTTGTTGCAGCCGTTCTGGATTGGGATGAAGGCCTCGAAACTGGATGTCTGTGTAGGCGTGATGGCCCAAAACTTATCCATATTGGCCGACGGGTTGATCTTGTCGTCCTTGTGGAACAGCGGTGCCAAAGGCTTGACCACAGGTTGGTATTCAATCTCTTCTCCGTAGCGCAGCGAAGCTGGCGTGACGATGCCGTATTGGCGGATCATCTCGGGCAAGTTGGGCAGTTCGTTCATGGCGAAAACCAGGTCGAAGAGCTTGAGGAAACGCAAACGGTCGGCAGGCAGGATGCAGCCCGACACGAAGGTGATGACGTTTTGGCGGTTCTTCATGGCGTTCCATTTCTCGATGCGGCCATACACCTTGTCGATGCCTTTTTGGCGCACCGAGCAGGCGATGATGCCGAGGATGGTGGCCTCGCTTTCGTTGTCAGTCTGCACAAAGCCCATGCCGTTGAGCACCGTGCGCACGCGCTCCGTGTCGCTCAAGTTCATCTGACAGCCTAATGGGAGAAGATAGTATTTCATATTGGTGTTTCGTAGGGGCAGACCTGCGTGTCTGCCCTATAAATAATCAAATTTCAATATTATAAAACAGCCTGCAAAAATACGCTTTTTTGTTCAGCCGTAGATCAAATGGATGATGTCGTGGATGATTTCGTTACCTGAATCATCATTGGGTGCCGACTTGGTGCTAGCACCTTGCAGCAATTGTTCGGCTTGTTGGATGGTGTCAGGCTCAAGGCAGTCCGAGGCGATTTGGATGTCGTTGATTATGGCGTCGGCCTCGTCGATTTCCAGCGCAATCTCCACGCCGCCCCATGCGAAACGGGCCTTCTTCGTGGTCTTGAACTGTTCCCAGCGGCCGAAGAGGAAGTCGTGCGACGAAATCTCCGTTTCGATGGCACGTACCTCGGGTTTATTAATTAAGGTGTCGAAGTCGAGGGTGATGGCCTTGCTCTCGTAAACCTTCTCAAAGGAGGTGATCAATGGACTTTTGATGTTCTCTGAAGTCAATTCCGGCACGAGTTCGCTGAGGTTGACCACACGGCTGGCCACACTCTTCACGCCGTTTTTCATCAGTTTGGCCTTGTCGACGATGAGGTAACGCTGCATCATTTCTCCGTCAGTCTTGATGAGGATGGTGCCATGGTGAAGGTTGTTGCTTTTCCCTTTGGCGAAGGCGTTGCCACTGAATTTTCGTCCCTCGCAAGTGAGGTCATTGCGTCCCGAAATATCAGCTTTCAAGCCATAGGCAAGCAGTGCGTCTTGGATGACCGAAAGTTGTTTCCTTACGTCATATAACGCCTTGTCGGCAATGAACGAGAAGTTGATGTTGCCCAAGTCGTGGTAAACGGCGCCGCCACCCGTACCGCGACGCATCAGATGGCCGCCTTCGTCGAGCAACAACTTGACATTGCATTCAGAATAGGGGTTCTGGTTGTAACCGATGACCACCGTCTGCTGGTTTTTCCAAAGGTACAAGGTGACGGTGTCTCCTTCCTGATGGTCCGTGAGGTATTGCTCCACGGCGCGGTTGAGGAAGGGATCGTATTGGTTGCTGACGACGACTTGTAGTTTGTTCATAGCTCAAATAGTTGACAATAAAAAAGCCCGCTGTTTGGCGGGCTTGGTTGGTAGTCTCTCCGGGATTTGAACCCGAGTTACCAGGATGAAAACCTGACGTCCTGACCAGACTAGACGAAGAGACCACTTCGTGTCATTTTTGACGCTGCAAAAGTAGATAAAATTTCAATACCCGCAACATTTTCATTGAAAAAAAGTCTACAATATTTTATAAATTGCTTATAATCAGCAAAATATAGGAATAGAAATTATTCGAACAAAAGCGAAATCTGGAACATTTTGTTGCGCAATTTGTCGATAGGAGCGGTGTAGATGAAGGCTTGGTTCTTCACGATGTCGAGCAATCCGTAGCTCATCTTGACCTCGATGCCCATCTTGAACCATTGGTTGTAGATGTCGAATCCAGCTCCGAGTTCAGCGGCGCAGTCGAAACGCTTGGTGACGAGGTTGTTGATGAACTCATTGCCTTGACCGTCTATCTCCTTGTTATCCTTCTGCGAGGCAAGGTCGAGTTTCGGGTTGACACCGCCCATAAGGTAAGCACCAATGTTGTTGTATCGTTTTGAACGGTACTTGATGTTGAGAGGGAACTCCACAAAGGTGGTGCCGATCGACTTGGTGATGGCTTTCATGTCGACTGTGTTGTCTCTACTGACCACGGCGATGTCGTATCGCATGCGTCGTTCGCTGAAACTCAACGAGGGGATGAAACGCAGGTCGAAATACCGGCCGAGGCGTTTGCTGCCGATAATACCTACGGTGAAACCGGGCGTCTGCAAAGTCTCGATGTTATAGACATAGAGACAGCTGGTGTTGGAGATGCTGTAAGGGCCGCTGGGCCATGAATCGGCAGGCTGAGCAGCATTCTGGTAGTTCTCCACGGTCTTCACGGTATACATCATCTGGTTGTAAGCCAGCAAAAAACCAAAATGATAGGGCTCCTGCTCATACTTGGGCAAATATCTGACCACCCTTCTTTGGGCTTGTGCCGGTATGACCGTCGCAGTGAGCAACAGCATGACAGCCAATATTTTCAGTGCTTTCTTCAAGATCTTCAGTGTTTAGATGTCTGATTAACGCAATTCGCGTGCTTTTATTGCAATAAAACCGCGGCAAAAATAGTAAAAAATGAAATACCTTATGATTTGGTGGCGGTGTATAATGTGGCGATGCCCAAAGTGAGTGGACGGGCATGGCCTTCAGCCAACCCATGTTGTTTCAGCAGTTCAAGGAAGGCATCGGGTCTTGGGAAACGCTCTACCGAAACGGGTAGGTAATCGTATGCACCTGGGTCTTTTGAAACGGTTTTTCCAATCTTTGGAAGAATACGCTTGAAATAGAAACGGTAGAGTTGCTTTACGGGACATTTCTCAGGCATGGAGAACTCCAAGATGACGGCCTGTCCGTTGGGCTTCAACATACGGCTGATCTCCGAAAGGCCCTTGTCCAAGTCCTCGAAGTTTCTGACGCCGAAGGCCACGGTGACGGCATCGAAATGCTCGTCCTCAAAAGGTAAGTCGGCGGCATCTCCGTGACGCAATTCGATTTGGCTTTCAAGGTTTTGTTTGGCTACTTTTTGTTTCCCGATTTCCAGCATCTTTTCGGAGATATCCATGCCGACGATGTGGGCCTGAGGATTGTGTCTGGCTAAAGCAATGGCCAAATCGGCCGTGCCTGTGGCGAGGTCAAGGATGGTTTTGGGATGTGCCTTTGCCACTGCCTTGGCTGTCTTTCGTCGCCACACCTTGTCTATATTAAGGGAGAGCAAATGGTTGAGCGCATCGTACTTTGACGCGATGCGGTCGAACATGGCAGCGATGGGGGAGACGCTCATGACAGACCAAGCTTTTCGATGATTTGTTCGGGAGCGATGCCGTTCATGCAGGCGTAGTCGCCCCGCAGGCAGGGCTTGTTACCGTACACCGAACAGGGTCGGCAAGGCAAATCCAGCTGGATGCAATCTTCTGCTATTTGTTTCCATCCCATGAAACCGGCATAGGGATGGGTGCCGCCCCAGATGGAGACCACCCGTGTCCCAACCAAGGAAGCCAAATGCATGTTGGCGGAGTCCATTGAGAGCATTACGTCCAACTGGCCCATTAAGGCCAATTCGCCTTTCAAGCCTTGTTGGCTTTGAGCAGCTTTCACGTTCGGGTATTTGGCGCAAAGCTCGGCAATCTGCCGTTTTTCCTCTTCGCCACCACCGAAAAGAAAAATGGTGGTGCTTTTCCTCTCGCTCAAGGTCTTGATGACTTGCTCCATCTTCCCCAATGGATAGACTTTTGCGGGGTGTTTGGCGAACGGCGCAATGCCGACCCAAGTCTCATGGTCTTCTTTTTGCGTTTCGCAAAAAGCGGAATAATCAAGCTTGTTGAATTGTGGTTTTATCGGGAATCCCAACTGTTCCAACACCTTGGCATAGCGCTCGAACGAGGTGGCTTGTTGGACAAAAACCTTGTTTTTCTGACGTGTCAAGGCCTTCTTGCCTTTGCGTCCCTTGTCAATCTTGGCCACCTTCTTGCGTCGCAGACAACCTTCGGCGCGCAACCACCAGGTGCGAAGCACATCATGGAAGTCGGCAATGTAGTCGAAGTCGCTCAGATGGGCGTCGCGCCATAGACGGCAGAGTCCAAGCAATCCCTTGTGCCGACCTTTCAGGTCCGCTGCGATGAAGTGAACGTTCTCGGGCATCTGCTCAAACAACGGCCTCGCCATCTCGCGACTGAGCATGGTGATATCCAAGTCGGGATATTGCATGGCCAAGTCGTGGACGACAGGAACAGTCATTGCTATGTCGCCTAAGGCGGAGAACCGTATGACAAGGAGTTTTTTCATTTTTGACCGTAGAGCACAGGGTTCAATGCAGGGTCATTGTACATCTTCATCTGCTTGTAGACCTTCATCACCTTCTCGCCCCGCTGGTAAGCCTCCAAAAGTTGGCTGATGGCGGTGCTCAAGTCGGTGTTTTGCTCCAGCAGCACATCAAGTTTGGCTTGGCATTTGGCCTTGTGCGTTTCGCTGACATTGGCTCTTGCCACTTCTACCTTCATGTGATAGATCTTCAACTGCAAGATGGACAGGCGGTCGATGGCCCATGCCGGACTCTCTGTGTTAAGTGTAGCCTTCGGTTGGGGCTTCACTTGTTGGAAGAGTTGCCAGTAATACTCGTCAATCATCTCCACGAGGTCGGTGCGGTCTTGATTCGACTTGTCGATGCGCCGTTTCAAGGCCAAGGCTGCCGCAGGGTCGATGTTCGGCTCGCGGATGAGGTCTTCGAGGTGCCACTGTACGGTGTCGATCCATTCCTTTTTGTATAGGTACCCTTCGATGGTATGCTCCTCGTAGGGGTTGTTGCAAGGATGGTCCACGTCGTCATACTTGTGATAGCCTTCGATGGCTTGGTTGAAGATGCTGATGGCCTGCTGAATGAATGTCATGTCGTAGGTGTTTAAATGAAAAACGCTCCGCTGGCGCGTTTTATTGCCAACGGAGCGTTTAGTTTGTTGCATTAGTGCAGTTTTGCCAGAGCGGCCTTGATGCGCTTCACGGCCTCGATGAGCTTGTCCTCACTGGTGGCGTACGACAGGCGGATGCAGTCGTCGTTGCCGAAGGCGTTACCAGCCACGCAAGCCACATGGGCGTTATAAAGCAGCCACATGCAAAGGTCGTCACTGCCCTTGATGACGGTCTCGCCGTCGGTCTTGCCGTAGAACGACTTCATCTCGGGGAAGACATAGAAGGCACCGGCGGGGGTGTTGCACTTCACGCCTGGGATCTCGTTCAGCAGCTTCACGAAGGTGTCGCGGCGGTGACGGAAGGCGGCGAGCATGTCTTGGATCTCTTTGGAGTTCTCAGGGCTGAGCTCCATGGCCTTGGCGGCGGCGGCTTGTGCGATGGTGCAGATACCAGAGGTGATCTGGCCTTGGATCTTGTTGGTGGCCTTCACGATGGCTTGCGGAGCAGCGATGTAGCCGATGCGCCAACCCGTCATGGCATAACCCTTGGCTACGCCGTTGACAAGGACGAGGCGGTCTTTCAAGAATTCGAACTGTCCCATACTCTCGTGCTTGTGCTCATATTGGATGAACTCATAGATCTCATCGGAGATGATGATGATGTTCGGATATTTCTTCAGCACCTCTGCTATGGCGGTCAACTCGGCCTTGGTGAAGACGCTGCCGCTGGGGTTGCAAGGCGTGTTGATGAGCAAGGCCTTGGTCTTGGGTGTAATAGCTTTTTCAAGTTGTTCGGCAGTGATCTTGAAATCGTGGGCCATGTCACTCTTGACAATGACGGGTACGCCGCCAGCCAGCTTCACCATTTCGGGGTAGGAGACCCAGAACGGGGCGGGGATGATGACCTCGTCGCCGTCGTTGACGACAGCCAAAAGCACATTGTTGATGGCTTGCTTGGCACCGTTCGAGACCAAAATGTCAGTCTCTTTGTAGTCGAGGCCGTTGTCGCGTTTCAGCTTGTTGGCGATGGCCTTGCGCAGTGCAGGTGTGCCAGGCACAGGAGGGTAGTGCGTGTCGTTGTTGTTGATGGCGTCGACACCGGCTTGCTTGGCCGATTCGGGTGTGTTGAAGTCGGGTTCACCGATGCTCAGGCTGATGACGTCGATGCCTTGGGCTTTCAGCTCACGGCTCTTGTTGGTCATGGCCAGCGTTGCCGACTCAGCCATGTTCAAAACTCTGTTGGAAAGGATGATTTCACTCATGATTGTGTCTATTGTTAATGCTTGATTGTTGACGTTTGTTTTTAGATGCTTGTTGCCTCAATGCGGGCGATGACCCGCGATCTCACAAGCGGCTACAAAGGTAGGCCTTTTTTCGATTGGGTCTTCATAAAGTGGGGAAAAATTGAGGTTTTTCTTTGAAGTTTGATTTGTGAAGTGAAATAGGTCTAAATCTATACAAAACTTGAGGATTTATGCGTTAATAGAGTAGAATAATGTATGATTATGGAAAAGTTAAAGGGCAAACATGGCTTTGTGGAAATGATAGAATATTATGAATCAATAATTTATAATGTTTGTCGGAGGTTCGCTATGGGCAATCCTGATTTGGCCAAAGACTTATTCCAAGAAATAGTCCTCCGACTATGGAAAGGCTACGAAAAACATCACTTTGAAAACAAAGATGCTAATTGGGTGTATCGAGTTTCGATGAATACTGCAATTTCTTGTTACAGAGAGAAAAAGAGGTGTCCTCTGTTGCTTGAATTGGATTCAGCAACCGAGCTTTCTATTTCACAACAAGAGGAAGATGATTCATTGCTCAAAGAGTTGTACGAATTGATTGAACAATTATCTCCGATAGAAAAGTCAATTATTTATTTGTATTTGGATAAGAATAGTTATAAAGAGATTGGTGAGATTATAGGAATAAGTCCCGCTTACGTTGGTACAAGAATTCAACGTATCAAACAAAAACTTAGGAGATTGCATGAAGGGCGAATTGGACATAAAAAAAGGGTATGATCATAAAGCATCATACCCTAGTTCCTTGGAATTTTATTCGTATTTTACTCCAATTCCTGAAACCGACGGCCACCAAAATTTGGATGAAAACTGGATATTGATGATGGCATCGCAACCTTCATCTTCGGCTTTTCTCTCCAGTTTTCTCAGCAACGTTTCTGGCGAATGGAAAATGCTGCCGTCTGCTTCTAGGAAAGCGACTTCTTTGAAATGCTTGGATGGCTTTTCTGCGAAGAATAGGTCTACCTTGGTTTGGTCAGGGGTTTGCTTTTTTGCGATTTGCGTTGTGGCACAACTTGAGCAAAAAAGCGATACACAGACGAACGCGAAAAATCTAATGGGGTATTTCATGATTTTTTTATTTTTTTTTTTTGATTATTTTGATTATTCACATGCCCCAAATGTAATCATAGCTATTGCCATGACCGTATCGTATACTCGCTTTTCTTTGGAAGAGCATCTCCAAGGAGTGAGCTTACATTTTATGATTGACCAGGTGGCTACACCAATAAGCACTGCAATGGCGATAAGTTTCCAAGCTGCAATGTTTTTTTCTGCGCCACGACTTTCAGTTTTTCTCACCTTAGCTAATTCCACCAATTGGTTCTCCATGAATTGCAGTAGGTTTTGTTCAATGCAATCATTTGCCTTTAGCTGCGCCATACTTGTTTTGAAATTGAACACGGCCTGGTGTTCTCTGCTTAATGCTTTCATGATTCGTCATTTTTTATTTTATTGTTGTTCATATAAATAACGCATAAATGAGTCAAAAATCACATTTTATTATTCTTTTTTAATTTGGTTGAGTTTTGTATTAAGTTTACTTAATCGGAAATAATTCCGAAATAAACCTTACCTTTGCAGCCAAATTTGATTGAAAATGAACAACTGGATTATCGTCGCTATCATGTCTGCCGGCCTCCTGCTGATGGTCGCGGCATTGGTTATATTGGCCCGTCTCTCGAAGATGAAGGACGCCGAACTCCGTAACGGGAAGACTATGGAACTCAAGGTGCAGGCCTTGAAAATCATCATGCCGCTGAAGGTGCAGGCCTATGAGCGTTTTCTGCTTTATCTCGAGCGCGTGCAGCTTCCTCAATTGGTGAAGCGCATTTATACGCCTGGCATGGAGAAAGGGGCTTTCCATCTTCAGCTGCTGCAAAGTGTACGTGAGGAGTTTGAACACAACCTCGCCCAACAGCTCTATGTGTCCAATACCACATGGAACGCTGTGGTGAACGCCAAAGAAGAACTTATCAATCAAATCAATACTACTTTTGAGCAACTGAAGGACGAGGAGGATGTCTCCATCCTGGCACAGAGCCTGGTGGCCTTGCCCAATCCCGTGGTGGAACAGGCTATCGCTGTCCTGAAACGCGATTTTGAACGCTTGCTGTAAAAACTAAAGAAAATGAAATTCACCGCTACCCAAATCGCTGGAATCCTTGAAGGCAAGGTGGAAGGCAACCCGAATGCCGAGGTGTGGAATGTCGCCAAAATCGAAGAAGGCGCTCCCGGCATGATCAGTTTCTTGGCCAATCCGAAATACACACACTATATCTACGAGACCCAGTCGAGCATCGTCATCGTCAACGACGACTTTGTGGCAACGGCTCCCATCAGTGCCACTTTGATCCGAGTGCCCGATGCCTATGCCTGCTTTGCCAAGCTGCTGGCCTTCTACGACCAGATGACGCAAAACAAACAAGGCGTCTCCTCTTTGGCTTTCGTGTCTTCGACGGCGCAATGCGGTGAGAATCTCTATCTTGGTGAGTTTGCCTATGTGGGCGAGAACGCCAAAATCGGCAATAATGTGAAGATTTATCCCCAGGTATATGTGGGCGACGGCTGCGTCGTTGGCGACAATACCGTGCTGAATCCCGGCGTGAAGCTTTACCGCAACACGGTGGTGGGCAAGAATTGCATTCTTCATGCGGGTGCTGTCATCGGCGCGGATGGCTTCGGCTTTGCTCCACAACCCGACGGACATTACGAGAAGATCCCGCAGGTGGGCAATGTGGTCATCGACGACAACGTTGAGATTGGCGCCAACACCACCATCGACCGCTCCACCATGGGCTCGACACGTGTCCATAAAGGCGTGAAACTCGACAATCTGGTGCATCTGGCCCATAACGTGGAAGTGGGAGAGAACTCGGCGCTGGCGGCCCAGGTGGGTGTGAGCGGCTCGACGCATCTCGGCAAGAACTGCGTGGTCGGTGGCCAGTCGGGCTTCGTGGGACATATCAATATCGCTGATGGCTCTAAGTTCGGCGGACAAAGCGGTATCATGGGCAGCATCAAGGAAGAAAACAAGGAGTTTATTGGCACCCCGATACAGCCGCTTCGTCAATATCTGGTTTCGAATGCCCGTTTCCGCCATATTGACGAGATGGCCCGTAAATTGGAACAACTCGAAAAGGAATTGGCCGAACTGAAGGGTGGAAAAGCTCCGAAATAGTGTCCGATGAGGAATTTTTTTTGCAGGTGATAGAATAATTCCTATCTTTGCACGTTTTTTGTGGAAAAGAATGTCCACATATATGTCTTTTTATGGAGAAACAATGTACGCTCAAAAATAGAGTCAGCATAAAAGGAGCGGGCCTCCACACGCGTCAGTGCGGCACCCTCACCTTTAATCCGGCTCCCGTAAATTCTGGAATTCGTTTTCGTAGAATTGACCTTGAAAGCCAACCTATTATCGAAGCCGATGTCGACAATGTCATCGACACTGCCCGTGGTACCACCCTCGGTAAAGGTGGCGTGAAGATCTACACCGTCGAACATGTCCTTGCTTCGCTGCGTGGCATGGGTATCGATAATGTTTTGATTGACATCGACGTGGAAGAGACCCCCATCATGGACGGTAGCGCCAAGTATTTTGTTGAGGCTATCCATCAGGCTGGCATCGTTGAGCAGAACGCTTATCGCAACTACCTCGTCATTGAGGAGCCTATTTCCTACAAGAATGAAGTTCTGGGCATTGAGTTGAGCATTGAGCCTTGCGACAGGTTCGAGATCGATGTCAAGGTGAAGTACAACACCCGCGTGCTTGACGAGCAGCATGCTTCTCTGCACGACCTCAATGACTTTGAAAAAGAAATCGCTCCCTGCCGTACCTTTGTTTTCCTGCATGAGTTGGAGACCCTCATCAGCCGTAACCTCATTAAGGGCGGCGACCTGACCAACGCCATCGTGTTTGTCAACCGTAACGTTTCTTCCGAGGAACTCGACCATATCGCTGCCTTCTTCAAAAAGCCGAAAGTCACGGTGAAGGAATGCGGTATCCTGAACAATGTGGAGCTGTATTTCGACAATGAACCCGCTCGTCACAAACTGCTGGATGTCATCGGCGACCTCACCTTGGTCGGCCGTCCCATCAAGGGCAAGGTGACTGCAGTGAAGCCGGGTCACTTCTCCAACACCTCTTTCGCAAGAAAGATTAAGCACACCTTATTATATTAAGCATGAACCAGCCTTTAGCTTATATCCATCCTAATGCCCGCATTGCTGAAGATGTGAAGATCGAGGCTTTCGCATGGATTGGCGAAGACGTGGAGATTGGTAGCGGCACCTGGATTGGCCCCAACGCTGTCATCATGGACGGTGCCCGCATCGGAAAGAACTGCAAGATCTTCCCTGGCGCTGTCATCTCAGCTATTCCCCAAGACCTCAAATACAAAGGTGAGACCACTTATTGCTATATCGGCGACGGCACTACGGTGCGCGAATCGGCGACGGTCAACAAGGGCACGGTGGCTTCGGGTAAGACGGTCGTGGGTAAGGATTGTCTGCTGATGGCTTTCACCCATGTGGCGCACGACTGTTTCCTTGGCGACCATGTCATCATGGCCAACGCGGCCACCTTGGCGGGCCATATCACTGTCGACGACTGGGCTATCTTCGGAGGCCTTGCCGCAGTGAGTCAGTTCTGCCGCATCGGCTCTCATGTGATGATATCGGGCGGTGCCTTGGTCAACAAGGATATCCCGCCATTCGTGAAGACAGGCCCTGGTTATCCCGTGTGTTATGCTGGCGTCAACTCCATCGGTTTGATGCGTCGTGGCTTCTCGCGTGAGCGTATCAACGCCATCCAGGATGTGTATCGCGTGATCTATAGCGTGGGTATGAATGTCACCCAGTCGGTGCAATATATCCGCGAGAACCTTCCTTCTTCGGAAGACCGCGATTTCATCCTCGATTTTGTGGAGAGTTCGAAGATTGGCGTGATGAAGAACGCCATCGGAAACGAAGATTGATTTCCCCCTTATTTCAAAAGCACCTCTGCCGCCCGTAAGGCTTCGGGCGTGACTTGGTCGTTGCTGAGCATCTTGGCGATTTCGGTGACACGCTCTGCGGTGTTCAGCATGCGGATGTGCGACTGCGTGCGCAAGCCGTCGTTGTCCTTGTAGATGAAATAATGGTGCTGTGCTTTACTGGCCACCTGGGGTAGGTGGGTGATGGAGATGAGCTGAAGCGATTGGCCCATCTGCTGCATGATGCCTCCAATCTTGGCCGCCACCTCGCCCGAGACGCCTGTGTCAATCTCATCGAAGATAAGGGTAGGGATGTAGTTGTAGCTTGAAACTGCACTCTTGATGGAGAGCATCAAACGCGAGAGCTCACCGCCTGAGGCCACACGACGGAGGTCGTCGGGAGCGACACCTTTGTTGGCAGAGAAGAGGAAACAAATGGCATCGGTACCTTTGTTGCCGAAGCTTTCTTGCTTTTCCACGCTGACTTGGAATTGGGCAAAAGGCATGGCTAACTGGCGTACCAATGCTGCGACTTTCTCGCTAAATGCCGTAGCGGCTTCGACGCGTTTGTCGTGGAGGACTATAGCCTGTTGCGAAAGTCGTTTTTCGCTTTCTTTCAACTCTTTTTCGGCCTTGGCGATAGCCTCGTCGATATTCTCAAAGGCATTCACCCGCTCTTTCAGGCTGTCGCGCAAGGTGATGAGCGCCTCGAAGTCATTGACATGGTGCTTCATCATCAAACGGCTGAGCAGGTCGTAACGCTCCTGTAGGCTTTGAAGTTGTCCCTCGTCGAATTGGGTGTCGTCTTCCTTGCGGCGCAGGTCGTAGGCAATGTCTTTCAGCTCTACCTTAAGGTTCTCCACACGTGCTCCTAAACTGTCTGTGTCGGGCAGGAGGTGCCTCAGCCGCGATAGGGTGGAGGTCAGCTCGTTGACTTGTCCCAAAATGGCATTCTCAGAGTTGTCAAGCAGGCCGTTGGCGGTGACCAATAGCGTCTTGATTTCCTCGGCATTCTCCATCACGCTGAGCGTCTGCTCGATGTCGGCATACTCGCTTTCCTTCAATCCGGCCTTGTCGAGTTCTTCGAGTTGGAACTTCAGGTAGTCGTTCTCAGCGGTGTTTTTGTCCGCCATCGCTTTCAACTCGTTCAGCCTTCTTTTAATACCGTTATAGTTGTGGTATTCTGTCTGATAATCGGCCAGGATCGCTCCATTTTGTGCGATGTCGTCCAAGAGCCTGAGCTGGAAGTCGGCATCGGTGAGCAGGAGGGAGTCGTGTTGTGAGTGGATGTCGGCCAGCTGACAGCCTATCTCTTTCATGGTCTGCAGGGCCACTGGCGTGTCGTTGATGAAAGCACGACTTTTCTTCTGCGGGTTGAGCTCGCGACGGAAGATGCACTCGGCTTCAAAGTCGAGGTCGTTTTCCTCAAACAAAGGCCTAAGCATGTCGTCATCCAAGGCAAAATGGGCTTCCACCACACATTTCTTGTCCTTGTCGTAAAGCACATTGGTGTCGGCGCGGTCGCCTAAGGCAAAACCCAAGGCACCGAGCAGGATCGACTTGCCCGCGCCGGTCTCGCCGGTGATGACGTTGAAACCGGGCTCGAAACTGACACTCAGCTCGTCAATCAAGGCGTAGTTACTGATGTGCAGTTGCTGAAGCATAAAAGGGTGGACTGATTAGTTGCCGTTGTTTTGCAGCATGGCATCGTACCTCGAGGACTGTGAGGGGTCGATGGTCTTCATGATATTGGCGGCTTCGTTGCGGATTTTCATGTCGCCTTGCGAGAAGATTTGGATGATCTCGTCGCGTTTGGTCTCTACGATTAACTGCAGGAAGTAGCACATGGAGTTGCGCTCATAGATGGACCGCAGGTTGGAAAGGGTACTCAGGATGGACTCACGACCTTGTGCGGGGTCCTCGGCCATGACATCGAGGCCCAGACGATGGTAGTCATACAGGAACTGACGCAGCGGAGCGTAGGTTCTGTTGTTGATGTCGCTGATGATGGCATAGCGGTTCTTGCGTCCTGAGGTTCCCCAGCCGTTGTCCGAGCCGGGCTCTTGCGGCGCGGCATTGGCGATGGTCTCGGCGACGGCGAAGAACGGGTCGCCGCCATTGGGCGAGAAGCTGTCGAAGTCGAGGCCGAGGAAGAGGTACACATAGAATCCTATGGTGCTGGTGATGTTGGAGATGTAGGTGTTGGGGTTGAAGTCCAACGTTTGTCCGTCGGTGTATTCAAAGAAGAACTTCTTGTCGATGTAGTTGAACATCGGCGTGCTGTAGTTCGACTTGTAGACGGGACGACGCAAGGCCAGACTGATCTCGGCAGTGAAGAAGTCGCCTTCCCTGCTGAGGACGTCAACCAGCATCGAGCATTCGATCTTCTCGGCCTGCCTGAAGTTGATTTCGGTGAATTTCGTGTTGTTGATGAACTCGTAAAGGGAGGTCTGCAGGTTTTGGTAGATGCTCTTGTCGCTGCCTTCCACCTTGTTGGAATTGACGCGCACTTCGCAGTTCAGCTCTTGGGCCTGCAAGGTGTGCATGGTCAGCAGGCTGCTGATGACGATGAGTAGTGTGGCAATGAATCTTTTCATGACTTCTCCCTTTCTTTGTGTCATCTATCAGAAGACTTCCTGATCCTCCTTGGCGGGGTTGCGGAAGTAGATCTGGTCGTGAAGGAATTCGTGGATGGCAATCAGCGTGGGTTTGGGCAGACGCTCGTAGAACTTGGCGATTTCGATCTGTTCCTTGTTCTCGAACACTTCTTCCAGGCTGTCGTTGGTGGCTGAGGCGAACGATTCGATCTTCTCGTTGAGCTCGGCCTTCATCTCGGAGGCGATTTGGTTGGCCCTGATGGACAGGATGGCCACGGTCTCGTAGATGTTACCTGTGCCTTTGTAGAATTGGTCTTTCTGACGGGTTACCACCGTCGTTTCGGTCTTAATTTTCTTGAAATCCATAGTTTATCGTAAGTTTTCTAATTTCTTTCTTGCTTTTTCAGCGATGCCTTTCGTCTCCGAGAGGTACTTGCTGTTGGGATAGAGGTAGGAGAGCGTGTTGCACTGCTCGACGCACGACTCGTAACGCTCGCGCTGTTTCTCCGTGACGCTGTTCTCGGCGAAGTCGTAATAGGTCTTGGCCATGTCGTACAGGATTTCCTCGCGGTGCGTGGTGTTGGGGTACTTCTTCAGCATGTTCTCAAACGAGGTGATGGCCGCGCTGTAGTTCTCCATACGGTAGAACAGCCTGCACATGTTGTAATCCTTTTGCTCCAACTTGTTGTTGAGGTCGGTCAAGAGATGGTTGGCACGGTCGAGGCTGTCGCTGTTGGGATAGCGCTCCACAAAGCTCTTCAACTGCTTGATGGCATCAACGGTATTGGTCTGGTCCAAACCCGACTCAGGCGAGAGCATGTAGTTGCAATAAGCGCTCATATAGGCTGCTTTCTCCGCTTGTTTGGAGAAAGGATAGGTCTGGACGAACTTGTTGAAATAGTAGGACGCGATGTCGTAGTCGTCCTGGAGATAATAGCAAAATGCGGTCCGATAGGTGATGGCTTCACCCTTGGGCGTGTTGCGGAACGAGGCTTGCAGCAGGTCGAACAGCTGCAGGGCGTGGTTGTAGTCGCCACGGTCATAATAGTCCATGGCCACTTCGTACTTCATCTCGTTGTCGGTGCTTTTGACCAAACGATTGAAGTCGTTGCACGAAGCCAGCGTCACAAGAGCCAATAAAGCCAATATCAAACGTCTATTTTTCATCGGGCTGCAAAATTACTCATTTTTATGTTATTAACGAGGGTTTTTCTCTATTATTTTTCGATGACGAGTTTCTCAGTCTTAATTCCGTCTTCGCCAATGATTTGGAGGAAATACACACCCGGGGCCAACGAGGCTTCGATGTTGGCCTTGCCTTCGGCTTTGCCCGAAAGGAGCTGCTGTCCGACGCTGTTGCACAGGGTGTAGCTGTATGCTCCGCGCATATCTATGGTGAAGTTGCCCTTAGTCGGGTTGGGGTAGACATGGGGCAGGAAGCCGTCTTCCGTCAGCGACCAGTCTCTGATGCTGACGGTGACTTCGCCCGATTCACTGCTGCCTTGTCCGTCGGTCACGACGACTTTGTAGATGGTCTCAGGCTCGGTAGGAGTGGCTACGGGGTTGGCGATATTGGGGTTGCTGAGGGTCTCGGCAGGCTCCCAGGTGTAGGTGTAGTTGCCGTCGCCACCAGTGACGGTCACGTTGAGTTGGCTCGTCTCGCCTTCGTTGATGAGTTCAGGCTCGGCGGTGACTTCAAGCATGAGGGGCTCGTAGTCTCCCACGCAGCTGACCGTGGCGACCCAACCAAGGGCTGTGACGCCTTGGTCGGAGGTGAAACGGAAGGTGAGGGCACCTTCTTCGTTGGTGGCTGTCACCTCGCCGGGATTGTTGCCGCCGTCGTAACGACCAATCAATGTGGCGTTGGTGGAGTTGCCGTCGTAGATGTAGAGGTAGTCATAGCCTGATTCCGTGTTGAACTCGGCAAAGTTGACGCGGATCATATTGCCTTCGATGGCTGGCGTGAAGGTCAAGGTGTAGTCTTTGTTGTTGCCGTAGTTGTTATTAGGACCGCCGTTGTCGTAGAACAAGGCGTTGCAGGTCTCAATAGTGCCATTCTGCATATTATATGACTCACGCACTTGGATGTAAGCCTCGCGGGTCAAGGTCTCGCAGTTGCCATCGGCGTCGGTGATGGTCAAAGTGACGTCGTAGTCGCCGGCTTCATTATATACGATGCCATTGGGGTTTTGCTGCGTCGAGGTGGCAGGGTTGCCGCCTTCGAAGGTCCAGCTCCACGAGACGATGTCGCCAAACGAGCCGTCAGTGAAGTTAACGCTGCTACCGAGGGCCACCTGAGTGGTCGAGGCGTTGAAGTTGGGCAACAGGCAGCTGCCGGGGACAAGCTTCACGTCGAGGTTGACGGTCTCGTAGTCGGCTACGTTGACGTCAATCATCTTAGGACAGTAACCGTCTTTGCTGACGATGACGGTCCAGTTGCCACCTTTGATGGGGCGGTGGAAGTCGCCGACAGGCATATGGCTCTCCACAATGGAGTATTGGTCGTCGTGTCCACTGATGGTGATGGTGGCTTCAAGCGGCTCGCCAGTGATGGAGTCGGTCACCACGCCATGGATGCCGTAGAGGCATTGGTTGATGAAAAGGAAGAGTGAGGCTTTATTGTAGTTCCAGTAGCTGGGAAGCGTGTTCGCATTCGGGAGCTTGGGGCCGCATTCGATGGTCAGCTCGCGGCACTGGGCATAGCCGTTCATGTAGTCCTGACGACCGCCACCGATCATGTACCACTGCGCGCCGTTGGTGATGCCGTTGTTGTAGTCGGTCATGTAGTTCGGGTTGACTTTATGGCATTCGTCAGCGTATTCGTGGCTGATGAGTTGGTACCATGCGTCGTCGGCATGGAGCGTGTAGGAGTTGTCCCAAGGATAGTTCATCACCTCGGCGCCGCCGTGGTAGTTGGCGCCCATCACGAAGGGGATGTCTTCGGCGAGTTGCATGAACCATAGGGTCTCGGTTTGATACTCGTGTCCATCGGGGTGCGGACCGCCATGCGGGTCAGCGTAGTTGCGGTTCATGTCGATGCCATTGGCGTTTTCGCGGGTGGCGCCGTTCACGTTGTTGTTGCCGCCGTGGTAGGTGCCGTCGGGGTTGGCGTTGGGACCGATGTAGAGGTCGACGTTTTCGAGGATGTTCTGCACCTCAGGCTCGTTGGGGTTCTCAAGCAGGTAGTCGATGAAACGAAGCATCATGATCCAGCCGACGACCTCGTCGCCGTGGATGGTGGAGGTGTAGAGGAACTTCGGTTTGCCGTCGGCAGTGCCATTGTTGATGTGGGCCAGCATAATCTTACGGCCGCTGGGCAGGGTGCCAAGGGTGATGATCTCGCACTTGTCGGGGTGGTTGGTCTGGAAAGCGAACATCATCTCTTCGTAGGCGCTATAGGTGGGGTAGCTGTCCCAGTCGTATTCGGCACGGTTGCTACCGTCCCACATGGCAGCTTTCTCGAGCAGCGAAGGAGGCGTCTGAAGTGTGACGTCATAGCCGAGTTCGATAAAACGGGCAAAGTCGTTGTTGTTGGCATAGGCCGTGACCACATTGCCATCGACGCGGTCGACCGAGATGGTCTGGGCAATGGCCTTGAGGTCGTCGTTGCCATTCAGGCTGAAAGTGAAATAATACTCATTGCGTTGCTGCATGAGTTGTTGTAGCTCTTGTTGGCTCTTCTGAGCAAAAATGTTGCCACTGATTACGGTGGCCAAAATGATCAAAAAATAGCGTAAAACTTTCATTTTATTTGTTCTTTAATTCTTTCCATTCTTCAATGATGTCATCCTCTACCTTGTCGTTCACGGTGACCAAAGGCAGACGCAACACGTTCTCGCACAGTCCCATGTGGCTCATCAGGCATTTGATGCCGGCAGGGTTGCCGTCGGCAAAGATGAGTTGGTTCATGCGGAGCATGGCATAGTGCAGGCTTAAGGCCTCATCGGTACGCCCCTCCTTCATGGCATGCATCATGCGGCTGAAGGGATCGGTGTAGGCATTGGCGGCCACGGAGATGACGCCCGTAGCACCAAGAGCCATCAAGGGTTGGGTGATGCCATCGTCGCCCGAGAGCACGTCGAAGTCGGCAGGCTTGTCGCGCAGAATCTCCATGATCTGCTGCAGGTTGCCTGAGGCTTCCTTCACGGCGATGATGTTGGGGTGCTTGGCTAGCTCCACACAGGTGGCGGCTTGCAGGTTGACGCCCACGCGGCCTGGCACGTTGTAGACCACGACTGGCACGGGGCTGGCGTCGGCGATGGCCTCGAAGTGGGCCCTCATGCCGCGCTGGTTGGGTTTATTGTAAAAGGGCACGACGCTCAAGATGCCTTGGATACCCGTGAAGTCCTGGGCCTTAATGGCTTCGATGACGGCTTCAGTATTGTTGCCGCCCATGCCCAACAGGACGGGTAGACGGTCGTTGTTGGTGCTTAATATTGTGTTGATGACCAGACGCTTCTCGTCTGCCGTCAGGGTAGGCGCCTCAGAAGTGGTGCCTAAGACGACCAGGAAATCGGCGCCATGGTCGATGACATGGTTGACGATTCTGATGAGAGATTCTGTGTCAACAGATTGGTCTTGTTTGAAAGGGGTAATAAGGGCAATGCCCGTGCCTTTGAAAGGGTTGTATTTCATGTGATTATTGATTTTGCGTTTGCGTTCCCGCCAAAGCCTTCAGGTAGTTATGCAACACGTGAATGTTGGAGACGGGGTCGGTGCCTCTCGGGTTCTCGATTACCAAGTCATAGAGCCCTGCGTTTTTGCTTTGTTGGAAGCTGATCCTGAAGTCCGACTTCGGCAAGGTGCAGAGGTAGTCGCTGATTTCAGCGTTCTTACCCGCCATGTTGATGATCATGGTGCTGTAGGGCAGCTTCTTGAGGTATTCGTGCTTGTCGGGTTTCAGTACGCTCATGAAGCCGAAGTCCTTGGGCGTGATCTCGTTGTAGAGGTCGCTTTGCAGGATGGTGTCCGACATCTGGTTGCAGAGGATGATAAAGCCACAGCGACCGGTGCCGAAAAGGGCCTTCACGCTGCTCTCTATGTTTTTATGTATGCTTTTGTCGTGCTCGTCGAGGATGATCAACACCGAACTAACTCGCTGAAGATTAGGCATTTTAGCTGCCGTCTTCTCGGCGAGAAACTGCTCCAAGGCACGGTTTAAGGCTCTGTTTCTAAGATATGAAGAAATATTCATGCCGCAAATGTAGGGAAATTCTATGAAATAGGAGTCTGTTTTGTCCAAAAAACGCTAATTTTGCATTTTTATTTCGGTTCATGGAATGATTCGGTCATGAATCGTTTTGAAATTGATAAAGATATGATTATCACTGTATTAGGTACTGGAACCTCGCAAGGCGTACCCGTCATCGGATGTACCTGTCCCGTGTGCCGGTCGAAGGACCCACGCGACAAGCGCCTCCGCACCTCCATCTTGATTCAAACCGAGGAGGTGACGGTCGTCGTTGATGCCGGTCCGGACTTCCGCCAGCAGATGTTGCGTGAGAACGTCACCCAATTGGACGCCGTGCTCATCACCCATGAGCATAAGGACCATATCGGTGGCCTCGATGACTTACGCCCCTTCATTTTCAAACAACAAAAGCCCATGACGCTCTATGTCGACGACACGGCTTTGCCTGAGATCAAACGTGAGTATTCCTACGCTTTCGACGAGCATCCCTATCCTGGCGCGCCTACTTACGACATTCATCGCCTCGACGAGACGCCTTTCGACCTCGGTGACTTACATATTGTCCCCATCAAACTGAAGCATTACACCTTGACCTGCTATGCCTTCCGTATCGGAAAATTCGCTTACGTGACCGACCTGAGTGAGATTTCTGAAGAGGCTATTGAGAAGTTGCAAGGCGTTGAATATCTGATTATTGAGGCTCTGCAAAAGAAGAAACACTATTCGCATCTCACTTTGGATGAGGCGATTGAAATTGCAAGAAAAGTGGGGGCAAAGAAGACCTGGTTCACGCATTGTAGCCACAGCATGGGCCTCGCTGCCGTAGTTAACCGCGAGCTGCCCGAAGGCATGATGCTCGCCTACGATGGACTGAAAATTGAAATACCCTATGAACGATAGCCTATGGCCAATGGCCGATGGCTTGCCTCCTTATTGTGGCAGCCATAGGCCATAAGCCAATAGCCATAGGCAACTGAACAACTAAACAACTGAATAACTGAACAACAAAATATGAAAGCAACATTTTCCCAAAGACTGATCAAACTCGCCGACCTCAACCATCACCAAACCTTCTTTGCAGGTCGTTGCTCCGAGTATTTTTTAGAGAGTTCTTATTTTGCTGTAGCACAATATGTTGACACGAAGGATACGGTCCTTCTCGTGCTCCACGGTATTGACTTCAAATTCCCGATTTTCGCGGGCGACATTGTCACTTTCGAGAGCAAGGTGATCTCGGTGGGTCGTAGCACGCTGACGGTCTACACGAAGATGTACCGCAGCCGTGAGCCCGAGAAAATCGCTGCCGATGGCTTCGCCACCTTCTCTTATTTGGATGAGAACCACCATTCCCGTCCGCATGGCATCACACTCGAGCCCGAAACGGAGGAAGAGCGTTTCTTGCAGCAGCAGGCCTTGGAGGTAATGGAGGACTCAAAGCGCCGTGCCAAGGCGATGAATGCGGCCTCAAAATCCTGACAGAGTTATTTCGATTGCGATCATTGCAAACACAATTATTGCAATCGCAATAATCTGATATTGTGCATCCATGGCTCACCACCTAATGTCATGAGAAACGCTGTTTTATGCCCTAAATAGTTTAGATTTGTTTTAAATAAAGGCGTTAGACGAAAATATATGCCAAAAAACTTGACAAAGGTTTCTTCTCGATATTATCTTTGTAGCCGAAATTGTGACGCCATGCGACCCAATAACCACATAACGCCCCTTTTCATAGCTTTCAGCCAATGGTTGAATGAAGGATTCCGCAGCCTTGCAGAGTTGTTTTCCTCCATTGTATGTGTCCCGAGTGTTGTTTGGTGTTGCTCACAATCACGGAGCTGCCCTCGTTGCAATGCGAATAAGCCATGTTTTTTCATTGAAATATGGCATTTGGGCAAGAATAAGTTTATTTGTCATAGGCCTTTCAATAAACAATTTATCATTCGTGTATAAAAGAATTATTGAAAGAAGACCTGATTAGGTGAGATTCGGACGTTAAACATAGCGTTTCGAGAGAAAAACGTAATCATGCTAATATAGCTATTGGCTTTTTGTCTAACAATAAACACCATTTAATTATGTATACAAAAAAAAGTGTAATTATATCCATTTTGACTTTAGCGACTATTGTTTTGGGGTTGTGTGTTATGGCTTGTAATAAGATTAAAGAGTCGTCAATGTCGAATGAAAAGGCTGTTAAATATGAATGTCAGTTTTTCAATGAAGAAAGGGGAATTGGTATTCCCTTCTCCTGGGAATGGAAAAGACCCAAATACAATTGTAATAGAGGTTTTGGAATTTGTAATTTTACCATTGGGAAACCTAGACCTGTTCCACAAGAATCCTCTGCTTTCGATAACAATGATGCCTTTACGACTTTCCTTCAGTTTGATGAAAGGGGTGATTGCTTTGTCGATTTGTGTATTATCGGAAATGAAGTTTTTGATGATACTGATAGAAATCTTTATGTGGATGAGGATGTCTGTGAATTTGGTTCAGATAGTCTTTATTATATTATCAGTCAAGGCGTTTATCCTATTGATACTTTACTAGGAGCAATAGGGGGGTATAGGATCCCTATTCAGAGAATATCAAGTATAACCTTCTAATGTTTCGATGAGCATATCATATTATTTGGATAAATGAGAAGTATCATAATATGATATGCTCTGTTTAAAGTTTAAGATTATAAAGTGTTTTGTATGAAAAAGGGAGTATTATATGGAATAATTATTTCACTTATTCCATTTGTTGTTGGATGTAGGACATTGGGTGTGCGGATGAATTATTATAGAGACTTATCTAAAGAAGAGAGAGAGAAAGTAATATGGACGCGTTATAATGACCATGATTCGTTAGTCGATGTTAGAAACAATGGATTGGTTTATGCTATAACAGGAGCTCAATTAGAAAAAATGCTTCATAATAAGCAAAGAGCATTAGTATATCAGTGGAGTCCTATGTGTGGATCAAAAGCATGTCTTTCTTTGAACTTTTTGCAGTCATTCTGTACAAAACACAGTATTGAGCTATTTGTTGTTGCTGATTTTTATTACAATATTTTTAGTCAATGTCATTTCTTGATAGATCATCCAGTGTTTATCGCAAATGAAGTTGCATATGGAACTGACAAGTGTAAAGAGTTGCAAGAATTGTTTTATTCGGATTTGTTAGGAAAGGATCTTTATGAACTACATAGTGATGATTTGTGGTTTAGATACTTTTATTTTGAAAATGGGAAGTTTGTAATGTTATGCCAAGATCCATTAAATGAATTGAAATAAACCTTATGGCTGTTTTAATCACAACTCCTTCGGATAGCAAATGAAATGCTTCACCACGGGTTGCGAGAGCACTGAAATGTTCAGTTGGTCGGAGGCCTCGCTGATGTCCTTCAGTGTGCCGTCTTTGTAAAGGATGTTGATGGCCGGTTTCTTGGGATGGTAGGCATGGTTCGACGAAATGCCCTGCAGCAGAGCGAAATCCGCCTCTTCCTTGGTCCAGCCGTAGTATTCTGCAATCTTGTTGCGAATCTCCTCGATATAGTCTGGCTCAAACTCGCCTTCACGCATCTCGATTTTGAATAAATGTCTGTCCGTCAGGCGTCTGCAAAGCTCTGAAAGCACGCGGTCTTTGTCGTCACGCCAAGCCTTCACAGCCGTCATCACGTCATAGTCGTCGAGTTGGCAGAAGCGGTCGAGGACCTCATCTGAGTCGTGGCCTTGGAAGGCGTTCTGGTTCTTGAGGAAGAACGACAGGGCAGGGGTGGCAAACAATTCACGCTCCTGGCTGAGCATCTTGGCGCGTTTCAGGATGTTGCGCAGCATATATTCGGCACTCAGCACGGCTTTGTGCATATACACCTGCCAGTACATGATGCGGCGCGCCACGATGAAACTCTCCACCGAATAGATGCCTTTGGCTTCGATGGCCAAGTCGTTGTCCACGACTTCCATCATCTCCAGCAGACGCTCAGCATTGACGCTGCCCTCGGCTACTCCAGTGAAGAAACTGTCGCGCTTCAGGTAATCGATGCGGTCGACATCCAATTGGCTGGAAATGAGTTTGCTGAGGAAGCCTTTGGGGTACTTTCCGGTAAAGATCTCTATGGCCATGTCCAGACGACCTTCATGCATCTCGTTGAACTTCTGCATTACCTTCAGCGAGAGCTCCTCGTGTGAGATGCCGTGAACGATACTGTTCTCCAAGGTGTGGGAGAAGGGTCCGTGACCGCTGTCGTGGAGCAGGATGGCCAACGATGCGGCTTCAAGTTCCTCATCCGTGATCTCATAGCCCTTGCCCCGCAGCAGCTGAATGCCACGTCGCATGAGGTGCATGGCGCCGAGGCTGTGGGCAAAACGGGTGTGGTTGGCACCAGGATACACGAGGTTGGTCATACTGACCTGCTTGATGCGTCTAAGGCGCTGGAAATAAGGATGTTCAATGATGTCGAAATGTTGCTCATCAGGAATGCTGACGAAGCCATAGATGGGGTCGTTGAAGATCTTCTTTTTGTTGGATGCGCTTGCCATGTGCCGCTATTTTTGCCGCAAAGGTAATGCTTTTTTCGTTTGGTCAGCTTTCAGAAAGTATGTCATTGACTTCGTCGAATGCAAAGCATTTCCTGCGGAGGAATGTGCGAAGGCATGGAATCTATACTTTCTGAAAGCGTTCCTAAAAAAGTTCATCCCCTTAAAACAAAATGCCTATTTTTGCGTTTCATATCCATAAACACTTAATATATGGACAAAACGACAATCCTTTGGGCCGACGATGAGATCGATCTCCTGAAGCCCCATATCATGTTTTTGGAACAGAAAGGCTACGAGGTGGTGACGGCCAACAACGGCTCCGATGCCATCGACCTCGTGCGCCAACGCCATTTCGATATTGTATTTTTAGACGAGCAGATGCCGGGTATTTCTGGCATCGAGGCCCTCGAAGTCATCAAGCGTGAATACCCCAACCTCCCCGTGGTGATGATCACGAAGAGTGAGGAGGAACGTATCATGGAGGATGCAATAGGCTCTAACATAGCCGATTACCTCATCAAACCCGTCAACCCGAACCAAATTCTGCTTTCGCTGAAACGTAACCTTGAGAACAAGAAACTCCGCGACGAGAAGTCGACGATGAGCTACCAGCAGGAGTTCCGCCAAATTAGCATGGACTTGAACAACAACCTCAACTTTGACGAATGGGTTGCCTTGTATAAAAAGTTGGTGCGCTGGGAGCTGGAATTGCAGAAGTCGACCGACGAGGGCATCAAAGGCATCCTCGCCGACCAGAAGCAAGAGGCCAACACGCAGTTCACGCGTTATATCGAACGCAATTATGTGGACTGGATCCAGGGCAAGTCGGAGAAGCCCGTCATGTCGCATACCGTGGTGCGCGACAAGGTGATTCCCCGCCTCGACGATAGCGATAAGCCGCTGTTCCTTATCGTCATCGACAACCTTCGCTACGACCAATGGAAGGCCATCCAACCGCTGATTGAGACCTATTTCCGTGTGGAGGCCGATGACATCTACTACAGCATTCTGCCTACCACTACTCAGTATGCCCGCAATGCGCTCTTTGCCGGACTGATGCCGCTCGAGATCCGTCGTCGTTACCCGAAATGGTGGGTCGACGAAGAAGACGAAGGCACCAAGAACCAATATGAAGGTGAGCTTCTTGGTGAGCAACTGAAGCGCTTCGGCAAGAACATCAAGTATTCTTATAATAAGGTGTTGAACCTGCAGGCGGGCAAAAAACTCTACGAGCAGATGGCCAACCTGATGCCTAACAAGCTGAATGTCATCGTTTACAACTTCGTTGACATGCTCTCGCACGCCCGCACCGAGATGGAAATCATCCGTGAGCTGGCCGACGACGAGGAAGCCTACCGCTCGTTGATGTACTCGTGGTTCGAGCACTCAAGCCTCTTCGACATGATGCGCTTCATTGCCGAGAAAGGTTGTGATATGATCATCACCACCGACCATGGCTCCACCTACGTCGAAAAACCCGTCCGTATCCTTGGCGACCGCGAGGTGAACACCAACCTGCGCTACAAATATGGCAAGAACCTGAAATACAACCCGAAGGAAGTCTTCGAGGTGAAAGACCCCGAGAAGATCTTCTTGCCGAAGGCTAACTTGAGTACGACCTTCGTCTTCGCGGGCGAGAGCGACTTCTTCGCCTACCCGAACAACTACAACTATTACGTCAGTTACTACCGCAACACCTTCCAGCACGGTGGTATCTCGATGAGCGAAATGCTGATTCCTGTGACGCATCTCACGGCGAAGTGATTTTTTTTGCACGCAGAATTCGCAAAACTATATGAAGCGCAAAGCGGCGAATAATATGCCTCCGAAAGGCTTCTGCGATTTCTGCGGATTCTGCGTGAGGAAAACCGCGTCCGGTAGGTTTCTGCGATTTCTGCGGATTCTGCGTGAGGAAAACCGCATCCGGTAGGTTTCTGCGATTTCTGCGGATTCTGCGTGAAACAAAAAAAAGTGTATTTTTGCGAGAAATTCCCAAAGCATGAATTCCAAAGAATTCCATATTATAGGCGTGGAGCAGCTCTCGGAGGTCTCCGATTACTTGATTTCCATGCGCGACGAGGCTGACATCATCGCGTTCTACGGCTCGATGGGTGCAGGCAAGACCACGCTCATCAAAAACCTCTGCCACAAAATGGGTGTCACCGATGAGGTGAACAGCCCGACTTTCGCCATCGTGAATGAATATGTCACCGAAGAAGGTGAGTCGGTATATCATTTTGATTTTTACCGTATTAAGAAGCTGGAAGAAGCCTACGACATAGGCTACGAGAACTATTTCGATAGCGGTAACCTTTGCCTCATCGAGTGGCCCGAGATGATTGAATCATTGTTGCCTGAAAGGTACATCCGCGTGGATATAAAACACGGTGAAACGGATGATGAACGGGTGATTCTTTGTCAAGTGGTTGAAGAATGAGAAAAGTGATGGATATGCTTTCTAAAGCTTCCCAAGTCTTCATCCTCACCGATGAAAACGTCGCCCCGTTTTGGCTACCCGAGGTGGCCCATTGGCTGCATTGCGAATCGGCCATCGACATCGTCATCAAGCCAGGCGAACAGCACAAAAACCTGCAAACCGTCCAACGCATCTGGAAGACCCTGATGAAGCATCACGTCGACCGTAACGCCTTGTTAATCAATCTCGGCGGTGGCACCATCACCGACTTGGGCGGCTTCGCAGCATCCACCTACAAACGCGGCATCCGTTTCGTCAATGTGCCAACGACACTCCTCGCGATGGTGGATGCGGCGATAGGAGGAAAGACAGGCGTCGATTTCGGCGGCGCCAAAAACCAAATCGGTACTTTCGCCGAGGCGGAAGACGTGCTGATAGACCCTGTTTTTTTGACGACCCTTCCGGAAAGGGAGATCCGTTCTGGTATGGCAGAGATGATGAAATATGGTTTTATTGCAGATCCTAAGCTACTGGAAATCAATTTAGAGAACTATCAGCAATACATTACCCATTGTGGCGAGATCAAACGCGAGATTGTAGCGAAAGACCCTTATGAAAAAGGCCTGCGCAAGGTGCTGAACTTTGGCCACACCCTTGGCCATGCCATAGAAAGCCATTGCCTGACGAAGGACGCACCCTTGTTGCACGGCGAAGCCGTCGCCCTCGGAATGCGTGCCACGCTGTGGCTCTCCTTGAAGCAATGCGGCCTCAACGAGATGGTCCTAAAAGACTATGAAAAGCAACTCCCCACGCTGCTTGCGGAAGCCGTAATGGATTTGGATAAAACCGACGTGGAGCCAATCCTTTCCTATCTCGTCCACGACAAGAAGAACCGTGGCGAGAAACCGCAATTCGTTTTGCTTGAGGCGGTTGGGAAGCCCGTCTTGGATGTCGAGGTGACTATGGAGACGGTGCGATTGTCCTTAGAGGACACTATTATTAATAAGATGTAGAAGCAATGAAACTCCAGTGCGATATCACCCTGCCCGCCAGCAAGAGCGAGAGCAACCGCGCCTTGATGATAGCCGCGTATGGTGAGTTTGAGCCGGTTTTCCAGAACCTTTCGGATTCAAAGGATACTTTGGTTATAAAAAAAACGTTGAGCCGTTTGCCTTTTATGTCATTCCTGTACGGGTTTGTGCGTTGGCGGGAATCTATAAAAGGCAAACAACAAACCATCGACATTGCCGACTGCGGCACGGCAGCGCGTTTCCTGGCGACCTACTTGGCCTGCCACGAAGGCGAGTGGCTTCTCACCGGGACGCAACGTATGCGCCATCGTCCCATGGCACCCCTTGTAGACGCTTTGAGAGCCTTGGGCGCCGACATCCAATATGTCGAACAAGAGGGTTTCCTGCCCCTGCAGGTCATTGGAAAGCCTCTCGCCGGTGGCAAGACCACCCTTGACATGACCCAAAGCAGCCAGTTTGCCTCGTCCATAGTCATGGCCGCACCCATGTTTCCCAAAGGCCTTGAATTGGAACTGGTCGGCGACCTCAGCTCCCTGCCTTACCTCGATATGACCCTCAGCATGATGTGCCATTTTTCAGCACAGGCTGAGCGACAGGGTAGGAGGGTCGTTGTCCAACCGAAACCTTATCAACCTAAGCCCTTTGCCATCGAACCTGACTGGACCGCGGCCTCCTATTGGTACGAGATGGCGGCATTTAGCGAGGAGTGTGAGATAAGGTTAAGGTCCCTGAGCCCCCTCGCCGTCCATAGATACGCTCCCTCCGCAACCCATGTCATGCCGACCGACGAAGGAGGGAGAGCATCTATGGGTTGCTTCAGTCGGTATGACATGGACGACAACCATGGCTTGCAAGGCGACGCCATTATCGCCGAATGGATGACCCAGCTCGGCATCGGCACCACTGTTGAAGGCGATGACCTCGTCCTGCGAAAGATCCCTTTCGAAAAGCATCCCCTGCATTTCGATTTCTCCCAACATCCCGACCTGTATCCCACGATGGCTGCCACCTGCGCAGGACTGCACATGGAAGCCCACTTCACTGGCCTCGACAACCTCGCTTTGAAAGAGTCCGATAGGGTGGAGGCGATGCAAACCGAACTGTCGAAGTTGGACCAACAGCCCTTGCGTTTCTGCGCCCACAACGACCACCGCATCGCGATGGCCTTGGCACCACTCTCCCTGCTGTTCGGTCTCGCCACCTTCGACCATCCCGAAGTGGTGGAGAAATCCTATCCAAATTTTTGGAAAGACGCCTCATTTTTGCCTATTTTCTGATAAAAACCGCTTTTTTTATTAGGAATAAAAGAAAATCCGTACCTTTGCACGGAATTTTGCGCACTATACTATGAAAGTTGAGCTGTTTGTACCTTGCATCATCGACCAGTTTTTCCCTTCCGTGGCCTTCCATAGCATGAAGGTGTTGGAGCGCTCGGGCGTTGAGGTGGAGTACAACTCGGAGCAGACCTGCTGCGGTCGCTTCGCCTATAACGCAGGCCTCCTCGAAGAGGCTAAAGAGCTGGGCGACAAGTTCCTCAACGACTTCTCCTACAACGGCCCCGTGGTGGCTCCCTCGGCGGCCTGTGTGCACTACATCAAGAAACGTTATCCCGAACTCTTCTTCAACACGGCCAACCACTTGAACTTCAAGAGGATGGTGGCCAATGTCTATGAGCTGACCGACTTTTTGGTTAACAAGGTGCATTTCGATGACTTCGGCGCAGAGTTCCCCTATAAGGTGACCTTCCACGACAGTTGCAGCGCACTGCGCGGCCTGGGCTTGGGCAAGGAAGCCCGTCAGCTGCTCTCGAAGGTGAGAGGCCTCGAGCTGGTGGAGATGAAACAGCCCGACCTGTGCTGCGGCGCCGACTTCTCGTTGGAGGTCAACCACGAAACGCTGGCCATGGGTATGGCGAGCCATAAGGTGAAGAATGCAATGAATACAGGTGTGGAGTACATCGTGTCGACCGACATGACCTGCCTCATGCACCAGAAAGCCTATATCGAGAAGGAAGGCTTGCCCATCAAGGTGATCCATATCGCCGATGTGCTGGCCTCCGGCTGGGAATGATAATAAAGGACGGCCCTTCGACAGGCTCAGGGACCTGCAAAATCAATGTCGCTGAGCCCGTCGAAGCGCCGGCACAAAATAGAGAATAAGACAGATGAGTGATTTCTACATACACGAAAGCAGCTACGTCGACGACGACGTGACCATCGGTAAAGGAACCAAGATCTGGCATTTCTGCCACATCCAGAAGGGTGCCGTCATCGGCGAGAATTGCTCCTTCGGACAGAATGTGAACGTGGGCTGCAACGTCAAGATTGGCAACGGTGTCCGCGTACAAAACAACGTCTCCATCTACGAAGGCGTCGAGATTGAGGACAACGTGTTCTGTGGCCCGAGCTGCGTGTTCACCAACGTGACCACGCCACGCGCCCACTTCCCCGTGCATGGTGTCTACGCCAAGACGAAGATCTGCGAAGGTGCCTCCTTGGGTGCCAACTCCACCGTGGTCTGTGGCCATACCGTGGGCCGATGCGCCCTCATCGCCGCCGGCGCCGTGGTGACCAAAGATGTGAAACCCTATGCCCTGATGGCCGGCGTGCCCGCCCGCCAGATCGGTTGGGTATGCGAATGCGGCAAACGCCTCGGCCCCACATTGCATTGCGATTGCGGGCGGAAATACATTGAAAACAACGGTAATTTAATGATAATCGAATAATACAAATCCGGGCGACCACGCAGGGTCGCCCCTACACAAAACTCTAAACATACAACAACTTTAAACTCTAAACTCTCAACTTTAAACAACTTTAAACAACTCTAAACTCTAAACTCTAAACTCTAAACTAACATGCAATTCCGCGACCTAAAAACCCAATACACCGTCCTCAAGGACGAAATGGACAAGGCCATCCTCGACGTGGTAGCCTCGTCGGCCTACGTCATGGGCCCTAAAATCAAGGAGATGGAGGTAGCCTTCGCCGACTATGTCGGCACGAAGCACTGCATCGCCTGTAACAGCGGCACCGATGCCCTTCTGCTGGCTTTGAAGGCTTGGGACGTGAAGCCTGGCGACGCCGTCTTCGTTCCCAGCTTTACCTTCTTCGCTTCGGCCGAGGTTATCGCCATGCAGGGCGCCACGCCCGTCTTCGTCGACGTTGACAAGGACACCTTCAACATCGACGTGGCCGACCTCGAGCGCAAGATTGAGCAGACCCTGAAAGCCGGCAAGCTCACGCCTCGCGTGGTCATCGCCGTCGACCTCTTCGGTCTGCCGGCCGACTTCAAGGCTGTCCGTAAGGTGGCCGACAAATACCACCTCTATGTCTTAGAAGACGGTGCCCAAGGCTTTGGTGGCCGCATCGGCGACAAGAAAGCCTGTACCTTCGGTGACATCTCCACCACCTCGTTCTTCCCCGCCAAACCCGTGGGCTGCTACGGCGACGGCGGCGCGGTGTTCACCGACAATGACGAATGGGCTGCGCTGATGGAATCCTACCACATCCATGGCAAGGGCAGCGACCGTTACGACAATGTGCGTATCGGCATGAACTCACGTTTGGACAGCATACAGGCCGCCATCTTGATTGTGAAGCTGAAGGCATTCAAGGACTATGAGCTGGTCGATGTCAACAAGGTGGCAGCGCGTTATACCGAGAAACTGAAAGGCGTGGTGAAGACCCCCGTCGTCCCTGAAGGCTTTTATTCCAGTTGGGCACAATACACGCTTCAGCTGAAGGACAAGGAGCAAAGGGCGGGTTTGCAAGCCGCACTTAAGGCACTTGACATCCCGACGGCCATCTATTATCCCATCCCGATGCACAGGCAGACGGCATTCAGCTATCTGAACCTCGACGACAATCGTTGCCCGGTCTCCGACCAGCTGGCCGACACGGTCATTTCCTTGCCCATTCATCCTTATCTGAATGAGAAGGACCAAGACCTGATCTGCCAGGTCGTTTGTGACTTTTTGAAGAAATAACAAAATGATACTATGGGCCTAAAGTTATACTTCAACACATGGGCGAGTCGCGACAACTACGACGAGGTGATGGAATACCTTGCCGTGTCAGAGCCGCAGCACGCCCCGCGTTTTGAGTTTGACCATGCCCCTGAGCAGCTGCGCGAGCTGATCGCGGTGGCCGAGACGCCCCGCAGCCCTAAACGCTCGGCTTGGCTCAACGATTATTCGGAGAAGTCGTGGGCTGTGCCCGATGGAGAGGCCGAGGTCTTGTTGGCCGAGGACCATCTGAATGCCATCCGTTACGTAAACCGTTACCTCCGCAAGGCCAACGCTAAGCTGAAACAAGACGGTTTTCTCGTCTGTGCCTTCGACACTTCCCAGAAGCGTCGCGCACAGATCTTCAGCAAGTACCCCAGGCTCATAGCGCATATTGTCTATTTCTTTGACTTCTTATGGCATAGGGTATGTCCCAAGCTGACCTTGACGCGTCGTTTCTACTATTTCTGCAACAAGAAAGAGAGGAAGGTCTTCCCGAGACCCGAGGTGTTGGGCAGGCTGTATTATTGCGGCTTTGAGGTGGTGAGCGAGCAATACATTCACGACCGCTATTGCGTCATCGGGCAGAAGAAGCGTGAGCCACATAGCGAGCCGCATACCTATGGCCCCTTGGTGAAGCTACGTAGGGTGGGCAAGGACGGCAAGCTCTTCAACGTGTACAAGTTCCGCACCATGTATGCCTATTCCGAGTACTTGCAGACCTATGTATATGAGAACAACGACTTGGACAAGGGTGGTAAGTTCAGTAACGACTACCGTGTGACGGGTTGGGGACGATTCTTGCGCAAGACCTGGCTCGATGAGTTACCCATGCTGCTCAATGTCTTGAAAGGGCAGATGAAGCTGGTGGGGGTGCGGCCTTTAAGTAGGCAGTATTTTAGCTTATATTCCAAAGAATTACAAGAACTTAGGATCAAGACCAAACCAGGCTTGTTACCTCCGTTTTACGTGGACATGCCCGAGACCTTGGATGAGATTCAGGAGAGTGAACGCCGCTATTTGGAGGCCTATTTGGAGCATCCTTTCCGTACCGATTGGAAATATTTCTGGAAGATTGTCGGAAATATTGTCTTAAAAGGAAAAAGGTCTAAATAATTTGTGCCTTTTTTTCTTGGTTTATTCAATTATTATTCCTTATTTTTGCAGCGGATAAGTGGGTTTTGACGTAATGTTGGAACGTGCTTGTTCTTTGGCATTTGCCTTGGTGCGTATGCTAAACCTTTGAGAAACGGAATGTTACGGCTCTATCATGGGAGTCAGAATAGCGAAGCTATAACCTTTTATCATTATCAACATGGCGCAAACAGTATCGGAAAACGAAAACTGGACCACCGTCATCAAGCCGCGCACAGGCTTGTTTGAGGTGAACCTAAAAGAAATTTGGGACTATAGGGACTTGTTGACCTTGTTTGTGAAACGAGATATTACGGTGCAATACAAGCAGACGGTATTAGGCCCCTTGTGGTGGCTCATCCAGCCTGCCCTGACGGTGATTATGTATATGGTGGTGTTTGGTGGCATCGCTGGCATTCCCACGGATGGTGTGCCGCAGCCCTTATTCTATTTGGCTGGTGTTTGCATGTGGCAGTATTTTGCCGACTGCCTTACCAAGACCTCAAATACTTTTGTTTCAAATGCGGGTATTTTTGGCAAGGTTTATTTCCCGAGACTCATCATGCCGCTTTCGAATGTTACCAGTAATTTGGTTCGTTTTGGCATACAGTTCGGACTGTTCGTCATCGTGTATATCTATTATGCCATTATAGGCTTGGCGCCGAGTCCGAATTGGTATTTCTTGCTATTCCCCTTGCTTGTGGTGATGATGGCAGGTTTAGCCTTGGGTTTTGGTATCATCATCTCTTCGATGACTACAAAGTATCGTGACTTGCAGGTTCTATTCTCGTTTGTGGTCCAGTTGTGGATGTATGCTACACCTATCGTATATCCATTGAGTCAGGTGGTAGGTAAGAAAAAGTGGGGAATTGATGTTGCTACGGTCATGTGTCTCAACCCAGTGACCCCTATCATCGAGACCTTCAAATACGGCGCCTTAGGCGCAGGCGAATTCATCGGTTGGGGTTGGCTGGCTTATAGCTTCACATTCATGATTGTAACGCTTGGCATCGGTGTATTAATTTTCAACAAGGTACAGAAGAGCTTTATGGACACAGTTTGATTAGTTAGAAGTTGATAGTTAAAGATGATAGTTAATAGTTAGAAATACCGTATAATGACAACAGCAATAGAATTCAACAATATCAGCAAACAGTATCGTTTGGGTCTGGTTTCAACTCGAACTTTGAGCCATGATCTAAACCGTTGGTGGCAAATGTCAATATTGCACAGGGAAGACCCTTATTTGAAGATAGGTTCTGTAAACGATCGTTCTAAGGCTGCCGACAGCGAGTATGTTTGGGCGTTAAGGGATATCGACTTCAAGGTGGAACAAGGTGATGTGGTGGGCATAATCGGTAAAAATGGTGCTGGAAAGAGCACTTTGCTGAAATTACTTTCAAGAGTAACGGGGCCGACTACAGGAATCATCAAGGCAAAAGGTCGTATCGGATCTCTTCTTGAAGTTGGTACGGGCTTTCATTCAGAAATGACCGGTCGTGAAAATATTTATATGAATGGCGCTATTTTAGGAATGACTAAGGCCGAAATCACTCGAAAGATGGATGAGATTGTTGATTTCTCTGGATGTGAGCGTTATATTGATACCCCGGTGAAACGTTATTCCAGTGGTATGATGGTGCGTTTGGGCTTTGCGGTTGCCGCCCACCTTGATCCCGAAATACTAGTAGTGGATGAAGTGCTCGCCGTGGGTGATGCCGAGTTCCAAAAGAAAGCCATTGGCAAGATGCAGGATGTGAGTAGAGGAGAAGGACGAACAGTGCTGTTTGTTAGTCATAACATGGCGAGTGTGCAACGTCTTTGTAATCATGGCGTGTTGCTGGCTAAGGGAATGGTCGAATATATGGGTGAAATTGCGGATACCATTCACAAGTATTTGTCAACACAAGTCGTCCAATCAGAATATTGCAACAAGAATCCCAAACCAACCGACAAACTAAATCTGCTTTGGGCAAAAGTTTCTCCGGAAAAAGGGGATGCTTTTTATAATGATACTGCAATAGATGTTCGTTTCCTGGTTCGGATTAACGAAAACATCGGTTCTTTGGTCGTTGGTTTTAATATCTACAGCAGCTTTCAACATCCTTTGGCAAGGGCGGATTACAATGATATGGATGGCAGGATGAGCTTGGAGAAGGGTGAGTACGAGTTCCATTTTCGGATTCCGCAGCATACCTTCAGCGAAGGCGATTATACGGTCGTTTTGGATGTGGCCGAAAAGAACATCCGCAATTATGCCGGAGAAGACACTGTCCTTTCTTTTAGAGTGGACATCAATGAGCAATCCCATATCAATGCTTTTTCTGAGAATGTGGACTTCAAGAGCAGTATTGTAAGGGGCTTGTGGCTTGTTGACTATAACAAAATCCATTAAAATGGAAGATTTGAAGGTATTTGTTATTGTTGTTACCTTTAAAGGTAAACAATGGTATGATCGGTGCTTTACCTCATTGCGAGAGTCCAGCATTCCTGTGCAGACCATTGTGGTGGACAATGCCTCCAACGATGGCACGGTAGAGTATATCCGAGAGCATTATCCTGAAATTCATTTGATTGAATCGAAGGAGAATCTGGGGTTTGGAAAAGGTAACAACTTGGCATTACGTTTTGCATTCGAGCATGGTTGCGATTTTGTTTTCCTGATGAATCAAGATACGTGGTTGGAGGATGCTGATGTTATAAGCGAGCTGATAGCATTATCTAAAAAATATCCTGAATATGGCATTATCAGTCCCATGCATATTTCACCAGACAAACAGTCGCTGAATATGATGATGGAGCTTGGTAGCACCATCTATACAGAGAGAATACTGAGTGATTTATATTGTGGAACGGTGAAAGAAATCTATCAAACAAACTATGTTAATGCGGCGGCTTGGCTCTTGCCTCGGAAAACGTTGTCTGTTTTAGGCGGTTTCGATCCTTTGATATTTCATTATGGAGAGGATGATGATTATTTGAACAGGGCTCGTTATCACGGAATTAAAGTTGGCATCAGCCTTGAACAGCGAATAGTTCATGACCATAAGACGGGAGTATATAAGGATTGGAGCGATAAATTGTCTAGGAAGTCGGATCTTGATGATTTGGAATTGTTTCTTGACTTGAATACTCCATTTGATTATCATGCTTTGAGAAGGTGTTGGCTTCGCCGATACTTTAAAGGTGTCATTAAAGGAAATGCGGACTTAAGAAAGTTGGCTACATATAAAATGAAGTATTTAAAAAAAATGAGAGATTCCATTGAAAACAGCCGTAAAACGAATAGGATAAAACAACCTAATTGGATACAATAGGGGAAAGAGAGTTGCTAAAGGTGATAATGTCAAATATAAAAAACATGGAAATGAAAAAATACAGTACTCCCATCCTTTTGATTACCTTCAACCGACCTCAAAACACACGGCGGGCATTGGAAGCCATCTTAGCCATTCAACCACAAGAGTTGTACGTGTTTCAGGATGGACCCCGCGAAGGTAACGAATCTGACGTTAGCAAATGCGCTGAAGTGCGACAAGTAATAGAAGAATTGACTGAAGGGAAACAGATGGGGTTGCACAAGAATTACCATGAAACGAATCTGGGTTGTGGTCATGGTCCGTTTGAGGCAATGACATGGCTTTTCCAAAATGAAGAAAAGGGAGTTATCATAGAGGATGACATCAATCCTCATCCATTATTCTTCCCTTTTATGGACGATCTTTTGGAACGGTATAAAGACAATGATAAAATAGGGTTTGTTGCCGGACATAATTATGAAAGGCAGTATTCTAATCACAATTCATATTATTTTACTTATGAAACAACCGGCAATTGGGGGTGGGGGACATGGAGAAGAGTGTGGAAAGGCTTTGACTTCGACATCCCTTACAACGAAGAAGAACTGAATGATGCGCTGAAGTATATGGGAATTCCGAGGCTTTGCAGACAGAAAATTGGTGATTTCTACAAGGATCGGTTATCTGTTTCACGTCATGATTTTTGGGATTACCAGTTTGATTACTATTTAATGATTAACCATTATTTAAATATACGTCCTAATTCTTGTTTGACATCCAATGAAGGAGGAGGGGAGGAGGCGACTCATACAGTTGCGATTAACAGTAATTTCAAGATGTCAATCAATGCTCCTTTGTTCGAGAACCTTCGCCATCCATCTACAGTTAAAATTGATCCTTCCGTTAAGTGGCGGATGTTTAAAAAGGAAATGCATTTATTGCTAAAGAAATATTTCTGAAGGGATAATCGAAAAAGTATGCTTAAGAAAGTCAGAAGGATAGGTGGTCAATTGGCTGCTGACGCTTATAACGTTTGTTTCAATCGAGCATACGGACAATTGATCATGCTTCACCGTATAGGGCCTGTGGAGTCAGAAAGATTATCGTGCATAAGTGAATTGAAGGTTAGTGTTGAACGTATGCAGCGTTTTGTTGATAATCAGCACAAGTCATTCGATTTCATATCATTGGATGAGACTTATGAGAGGATCCTTGATCCGTCAAAACACAAACGTCCCTTTATCTGTTTTACAATCGACGATGGCTTTCGCGACAACCTAGAGTACGGTCTCCCGTTTTTTGAGCAAAACCGAATACCGTTTGCAGTGTTTGTTACCGCCGACTTCATTAACCGACATCCATCTTTCAATTATCCGTTTATTTTGGAACGCATTGTAAGGGATAACGTACTATTGCATGTTGAGGGACGTGATTATGAATGTCGGACTGTTGAACAAAAAAACCAAACGTTCGGCAAGTTGAAAGCCCTTGTTCTCAATCAGTCCTATAAGGATTTTGAAAATAGGGTTGTGAATATGTTTGTGAAATATTTACAACCCACTTATTTCGAAGATCTAACCATGACTTGGGATGAGGTTGGAGAAATGGCAAAATCTTCTTTATGCACGATTGGCTCGCATACGATGACACATTGCCGGTTGAGTAATTTGACAGACGAGGAACTCAAATACGAGTTGGGTGAAAGCAAGCGGCAGATTGAAGATCATGTAGGAAAGCCATGTGAATATGTTTCTTATCCATTTGGTTGGACCACGGATTTAAACGAAAGTGTGTGTAGAATTGCCAAAACAGTCGGATATAAAATGGGATTGGTTTCGCATGGTGGCAGGATTAGGAAAAACGATGGGGATTTATTTCGTGTTAAACGAATCATGTTGATGGAAAATGAATGAAGTTGTAGATATATTATCTGTTTGCATTCGAACCTATAATCAAGAACGGTTTGTTGCTGAAGCTCTTGATGGTGTTTTGATGCAAAAGACTTCTTTCCAATTTGAAATCATTGTGAGCGATGATTGTTCTACGGATGGAACTCGAGATATTCTTTTGGAGTATCAGCGAGAGTATCCAGATAAGATAAGACTCATCCTTGGAGAGGAGAATGTTGGTGGGCCGAGAAATCTTCGACGTGTGATAGAGGCAAGCACGGCCAAATACATTACATGTCTTGATGGAGACGATTATTATACCGACCAGTATAAACTTCAAAAGCAAGTGGACTTTTTGGAGGAAAACGAAAAATATGCGGCCTGTTTCCACAATGTGGTGATTGTAAACGAAAAAACAGGTGCGAGGTCGTTGTTCCTTCCGCTTGATTTTCAAGAGGTAGTTGATGCCAAAGACGTGATTTCCAAAAAGTGGTTTTTGCCTATCCATTCAGTTGTGATGCGTAGGGAATTTATTTTTTTCCCGGACTGGTACGAGGAGGTGATGAATGACGATTTTGTGGTTGACCTTTCTGTGGCAATGCATGGCCCGTTCTATAATTTAGGCGATGTGATGGCAGTATATAGGCATCATGATGCAAATGTCTCCATACAATATCACAATTTGGTTTTGATAAACAGCCAGCTCACACGAATATTGGAGGGCTTTTCTTCCATTTATCCGAAAACCTACAAGCCATTGTTTGAGGCGCGTATTAAGCAATATCAGGACGAGATTCAGTTTTACGAGGCTGAAATGAAACATTCATGGCGAAAATGGCTTAGGGTAAAGACATACAAGAAAATGATTAAAAGCATCATGCTGAAATAATGACAAGAGCCAATGAAAAGAAACTTTGAGATGGGCGCACACGAATTCGTTATATTATCGTTAGTTAATCAATCCATTAAACGGTATCCCAACCGAAATGCTTTTTATATTAATGGCTGTTTTTTTACGTATCGGCAATTTGCGGAGCGAATATCCGCTATTCGCGGTGTTATTCGGACTGTGGATAGAAAAGAGGAACAAATATGGGGCTTGGCCTTACATGATGACTTGAACACATACGCATCCATTTTTGCACTTTGGATGGAAGGTAAAGCTTATGTGCCGCTGCATCCGTTGTGGCCCCAAGATCGTGTTATGTTCATCAAAGAACAAGTTGGCCTCAGCAATGTGCTTGATCAATGTGATGTGCCGTATAGTGGAGATTTGTTGGATGATTGGGCGGAGGTTAGTCTGGATGAATTGGCATATATACTCTTTACATCTGGTAGTACCGGCATTCCCAAAGGAGTGAAGATTAGCCGTCGCAATATTACAGCTTTTATGGATTCGTTTTGGAAGACGGGAATTACTATTACGTCAGAAGATCGTTGTTTGCAGGTGTTTGACTTGACGTTTGATGTGTCTGTGCAGTCCTATCTCGTCGCTTTGACTCGTGGAGCTTGTGTTTATACTGTGCCGTATGGACAAGTAAAATACCTTTCGGCTGCTTCACTTATTCAAGAGCAGCATATCACGTTTGGTGCCATGGCTCCGAGTATGTTGACCTATTTGCGTCCGTATTTTGATGAATTTGATGCGTCTAGCATGCGTACAACGATATTTACAGCAGAGGCGTGTCCTGTTGATTTGATTGAGGCTTGGTATGGGTGCGCTCCTAATACGGAGGTTTATGATTTTTATGGTCCGACAGAGGCGACAATCTATTGTACCTATTACAAACTGAAGCGAGGTGGACAGAACCTGTCTCTAAATGGCATGATTTCGATAGGGCAACCTTTGGCGAATGTACAAGTGATGATCATCCGTGAGGATGGTTCTTTAGTTGAGGGCCAAGAGAAAGGTGAATTATGCGTGGCAGGTGACCAAGTGACTCCAGGATATTGGAATAATCCTGAAAAGAATGTAAGTTCATTTTTTATGTTTGAAGGTGTGCGATACTATCGCACTGGTGATTTATGTCATTGGGATGAGAGTAATAATATTATGTACTCCGGACGCATTGACCAACAGGCAAAAATACAAGGTTTCCGTGTTGAGTTGGGAGAGATAGAATTCCATGCACGGCAGTTTTATGATAATATGCATCAAGTTGCTGCTATTGCATTTCAGAACGCACAGAACTTGTCCGAGATAGCTTTGTTCATTGAGGCGGAGATCGAAGATGATAAGCCGTTGATAGATTATCTTCGTAGTAAGATGCCGTTATATATGATACCGACTCGGATTTTTTTTGAACCTGTTTTCCCTCTCAATAAGAATGAAAAAATTGATAGGAAAACATTAAAAGACAAACTGATATGACACATGAATTAATAGTTGAGAAATTAACTCCTATAGCTCAGGAGATGTTTAATGATAATAGCCTGATACTGCGTGATGATTTGTCTGCAGAGAATGTTTCCACGTGGACAAGTTTGTCGTTTATGTTGTTTTTGACCGAAATTGAGAATCAATTTGGATTCAAATTTAAAATGATGGAGATATTGCGACTACAAAACATGGGGGCTATTATTGATGCCATTCAAAAACACTTAGACAATGCCTGATTTAAGGTTATATACCGCTGGTCAGTTACATAACTGGCTGATTCATAATTGTGTAATAGATGGTTTATCAAGGCGGATTATTTCTCCGGCTCGTGCAAGGGCAATAACGAATAATCCTTATATAAAAGACGAAGACCCTGTCTTATCTGTCATCTTTGTGGAAGGTGAAGTTGCTGCTTATACTAGTGCCTTTCCTGAAATGATAGACGGAAAACGTTATTGGTGGTTCTCTGCGTTATGGTGTGATCCAAAATATAGAGGAAATGGTTTTGGACTTGTAGTAATTGGCAATTTGGCAGAGTTTTATGGTGTTGAACATTGTCTGGATAGATGGGGCGCTTTGGAGACAGTGGAAATATTTTCCTATTTTGGTCTTCGTGTGAGATATACATCGAGATATACGTTGGAATGTAAAAATAACCGTAAATCTGCTAAAGGGAAACTCATTCATTTTATTCATTCAACACAAGAAGGTTTACATAAACTATTACGTTCAAATCCAAAGGAGGTATATTCTCTTAATTATCTTTCGCATATAGATGATGTGACCTATGATTTTATACAAAAGCATCGAGGTAATGATTGTTTCCTCCACACACAAGAGTTTATGAATTGGGTGCTTCATTATCCTTTTTCCATTTCTGCTCCGCTTATTGAGCATGTCATGCCTTCAACATCTTTTGCCCCTTCAGAAACGCTTTATACCCAATTGCACGCAATTCAGGTGTTAGACTTTGACAAATTAATAGGATTCTATCTATTGAAGTGTAAAGAAGATGTCTTACATATCTTGTACCTTTATTACGATAGTGAGTGTAAGAATAAAGTGTTTGCGTCTATTAGGGATCATGTCAAGAAGTTACATGTTTCACGATGTGTTACTGAGAATCAAGATATAGCATCGTATTTGAAAGAGAATGTGTTCTCGAAACAATGGGTGACAGAGAATATTTCATTCTCATATCCCAACACGTTCGAACCCCAATGTGAGGGGTCTATGCAATATGGTGATGGAGATTGTTTTGCATAAAAACCAAGTCTTTTTTGGGGAAGTGGCCAAAAAGCATTGAAGTTTTTAGCGAAAATGTTCTTTATGGTTTGGCTTTTGATATAGTATAATGGGCGTTTACATTAACAAAGGGAATGGCGGCTTTCAAGCCGCACTTAACAGCGAGTATGTTGACAAGTAGGCATTGCTGTAAGTCACTCTGGAAGGCGATGAAGAGACCGTGGCAAAAGACATTGATGCCGCCATCGAACAGATCAAGCGGAAACAATATCCAGCTAATTTGAGCTAAAAATAATGAGCTTTGAAACTTTCCATTATTACAATAAATCGAAACAATGCCGTTGGTCTTGAGAAGACCATGCGGAGCGTGGACTCTCAAACCTATAAGGAGTTCGAGTATGTTGTCGTTGATGGTGCCTCCACCGATGGCAGTGCGGAGGTTGTCAAGCGACTGGAACCAGAGTTCGCCCACATAAAATGGGTCTCTGAAACCGATACTGGTATCTACAATGCCATGAATAAAGGCATCCGAATGGCCTCCGGCGACTATATCCAAATACTCAACTCCGGCGACTGTCTGGCCGCTGACGATATAACGGAACGAATGCTCGCAGCACTTGAAGGTTTGGGCAAACCTTCCATACTCTATGGCAACATGATTAAATGTTTCCCTGATGGGCGTAGGATGGTGGATAAATGTTTTGCGGGGCAGGAGATTACCATGCTGGGTATGTATTCTGGAACGTTGAACCATGACCCTGTGTATATCCGACGTGATCTGTTCGAGAAGTACGGGTATTATGATGAGAATCTGAAGATATGCTCGGACTGGAAGTGGTTCCTGCAGGCTATTGTCCTTGGGAACGAAAAACCCGTATATATCGATATGGATGTCACGGTGTTTGACATGACTGGAATCAGTGAGGATGAAAACTGGAAGAAAAAAATACGCGAAGAACGGCAGTCAGTGCTTGAAGCCACAATTCCTCCCGCTTGCTTGAGGGATTATGAACGTTATGCGGGCGACATATATATGACGCGCCGTATCCATCGGCATTCATGGGCATTTAAGCTGGTTCGAATCATTGAACGGTGTTTGTTTAAGTTGGAAAAGAGAAATAATAGAAAACAAGGACAGCAATTATGGGGCTGAAACTAAGCATTATAGTTCCAATTTATAATGTGGAGAAATATCTCCCCAAATGTGTGGAAAGTCTATTGTTTCAAGACTTGCCATCAGAGGAATATGAAATCATCCTCATTGATGACGGCTCTCCTGACCGATGCGGTGCGATTTGTGACAAGTATGCATCGGATCATCCTCATATTAAAGTGATTCATCGTCCCAATGGAGGCTTAAGTGCTGCCCGTAACACGGGAATAGAAGTAGCACAAGGCCGATATGTCCAATTTGTGGATTCGGATGATTATCTGGAACCAAATGTGTTGAAGTTCTTAGTGAATAAGATGGAACAAGACCAATTGGATGTCTTGCGTTTCAATTATCAAAACGTGAATGATCGCTATGAGGTCTTTGAGCCCAATAAGGTAAGTAAACCGTTTGTTGACTATCGAGACGAAGTGTGTGATGGACTGACTTTTTTGAACGAACGACTGGGTTATGCCTGCTATGCTTGTCAGTTCATGGTTCGACGCGAATTACTGCAAACCATTCCTTTCAAGGAAGGTGTCTATTTTGAGGATACTGAATGGACCCCACGTCTCTTGTTACGAGCGGACAGAGTGGCTTCTACAACGTTGATGGTGTATAACTATCTGATGCGCATTGGCTCGATTACGAAAAGTACGAATGAAGAGAAGAAGAAAAAGCTATTGAATGATGAGCTGTGTTTGATAGACGCTTTGAAAAAGCAGATGGCCGGTGTGGAAGACAAGAGGTGGTTTGAGGGAATGATAGCGCAAATTGCGCTTGCAATAGTTGGCTTTGTGAGCAAAAACTTTTATGCCAATAGAAAATGGTATTTGAGAGAGCTGTTGTCAAAAAAGATTTTCCCATTATCAGTTTATCATAGTACACCTGCTGCCCGTAGGAAGATTCAAATGGCTAATCTCTCTGTCGGTTTATTGTGTCTTATATTGCATTTCAGATGAAAAAGATATTGCTTGTATTTGGTACTCGTCCCGAAGCCATCAAAATGGCTCCGTTGGTCCATGAATTCAAAAAGCATTCTGATCAATTTGAAACATTGGTTTGTGTGACAGGGCAACATCGCGAGATGTTGGATCAGGTGCTGGAACTGTTCCATATTGTTCCCGATGTGGATTTGAACATCATGAAAAGCGGACAGGATTTGTATGATGTTACCAGTCGTGTGCTGCTGGGAATGCGGGACGTGCTTAAAAAGTTGGCACCTGATGTAGTGCTGGTACATGGCGATACTACGACTTCCATGGCGGCTGCATTGGCAGCGTTCTATCAGCAGATTCCTGTGGGACATGTGGAGGCGGGACTTCGTACGGGGAATATCTATAGTCCCTGGCCTGAAGAAATGAACCGTTTGATGACGGGAAGAATAGCTACCTATCATTTTTCGCCTACGCCGCTTTCCCGCCAAAACCTGCTGAAGGAAAATGTGAACGCCGACCAAATCGTTGTGACGGGTAATACGGTAATTGATGCCTTGCATTGGGTGGTCGACAAAATTCATTCGGAGCAAGGACTTCAGAGAGAGTTGCATGATGGTATCTTGCGTATTGGATATGACACGGACAGATTGGCCAAGGGGAAACGCTTGGTGTTGATCACGGGACATCGCCGTGAGAATTTTGGAGAGGGTTTTTTGAACATTTGCTATGCCATTAAAGCTTTGTCCATGCGTTATCCAGAAGTTGATTTTGTGTATCCGGTGCATCTGAACCCCAATGTGAGGGAACCTGTCATAGAGATATTAGGTGATGGTTCGGAAAACGTGTTTTTGATCGATCCTCTCCAGTACCTCCCATTTGTCTATTTAATGGAGCAATCCTATCTGATTTTGACGGATAGTGGCGGCATCCAGGAGGAGGCCCCTGGTTTGGGTAAACCTGTACTTGTGATGCGTAACACCACGGAGCGCCCTGAAGCTGTTGATGCGGGTACGGTGCTGTTGGTGGGAGCCGATCGAGAGAGGATAGGAAGTGGCGTGTCTAATTTGCTTGAGAATAAGGTCTTGTACAATAAAATGGCTCAGGCACAGAACCCTTACGGTGATGGTTATGCGTGCCAAAGGATTGTCGAGTTTTTGAATCGAGAATAGCATGATTACCGATAAAGATAGTTTGGCTTTCTATTTGGCTGCTGATCGCTTTGCATTGGGAAAGACGAGGAAGCATCCGAGGCTCTTTTCCGATGAGATTTGGAAATTCCAAATCCTGTTGCGCAAATGCGAGTTTTATAAGAACACGCGAAACAGTCACTCCTTGCTGGCATTGCATACGAGGTATAGGTTCCATAGATTATCTGTAAAACTTGGATTTGACATTCCAATGAATGTTATCGGTCCTGGAATGAAAATTAACCATAGAGGGACGCTTGTCATCAACGGGAATAGTCGTATTGGCAAGTGGTGCGACATTCATCCTGGGGTTTGTGTGGGAAGCAATCCTGTATTATCCGAAGGTGGGTTAGTTGAAAACAATGTGCCTACTATTGGTGATTTTGTTTATCTTGGGCCAGGTGCCAAGTTGTTTGGTGATATTGTGGTTGGCGATTGTGTTATGGTGGGTGCGAATGCTGTTGTTAACAAAAATGTCGATAGTGATAGAATCGTATATGGAAATCCTATGGTTTTGAAAGAAAACCATCATAAAATTGCAACTACTGCAAGCAGGGATTTTGAGCGATCATTTATAGAATTACATCCTCAATTTGAAAAGTACTTACGATGATTCCAAAAAGAATCCATTATTGTTGGTTCGGACGCGGACCTATGTCAGGATTGGCGTTGAAATGTATTGAATCATGGCATAAATATATGCCCGATTGGGAATATAAACTTTGGAATGAAGATAATTTTGATATTCAATCCGTACCATATGTGAAAGAAGCCTACGAGTCTCGAAAGTTTGCCTTTGTGACGGATTATGTGCGTCTATGGGCATTGTATACGGAAGGTGGTGTTTATATGGATACTGATGTGGAGATTTTGAAACCTTTGGATGACCTCATGAATTTGACTGCGTTTACAGGTTATGAAGGCAGCAAATATCAACCTCCAGTTACCGGTTTAATGGCAAGTGCCGCTCATGGTGAATGGGTGAAAGAACAGCTGGACTCCTATATGGGCGTCCATTTTATCAAAGAAGATGGAAGCCTGGATCTGACAACAAATACAGTGCGTATCTCAAGAATAATGAAGGACAATGGTTTTGTTCAAGATGGTAAATATCATGTTTATAAGGATTTGCATGTGTTTCCAACGGATTATTTCTGTCCAAGACAAACTACTGGTGAGTTTTTAAAAACAGATAATACCTATTGCGATCACCATTTTATGGGTACTTGGAATGACAACAATAAATCTGGAAAGGCTTTTCGATGGTTTAATCCTAAATCGATGCCATGGCTGATAAAACTGAAACGAAAACTGCTTGGATAAAATGATTTCTTACTTTCCAAAAACAATAGCCAACAAGGGTCTGGTCTTCTATTTGATCAGCTTGTTAGCGGTGAGCATTGCTTTTATGAGTCATGCCATGAACGTGGTTTGGTTTGTGCTAGGCATATTGGAGGTGTCTTTGTTTTTCTTGGTTTCCAACGACTTGAGCAAAAAATGGAAAGACTTACCTGCCAGGCTTTTTATTCAAAACGTGTTTTGGGTAGCGTTGTTATTGCGCGTGGTGTGGGTAATTTTCTCTTATATATTCTATTCCTATATGACGGGTACTCCTTTTGAATATGAAGCCGCAGATTCAATCGGATATCATATGGAAGCCGAATGGTTGGCGCAGGAACCATGGCAAACGACTTGGGATTATCTGTTTACGAATCGCTCAAGATATTCGGATTCTGGTTATGTTTTGTATCTGACGCTGCTGTATAAGCTTTTGGGGCCTAGTGTTTTTATTGTTCGAATAATCAAGGCTTTTTGGGGCACTATCGTATGTGTTTTGATCTATAGGCTGACTTCTCGTACTATTAATGAAGGTGTTGCAAGAATGGCAACGGTTTTTGCTATGTTGATGCCCAATTTGATTATCTATTGCGGACTTCACTTGAAAGAAACTGAGATGCTAATGTTGGTAGTTTTGTTTTTGGAACGAGCGGATTTTGTTATCAGAAGCCGTAAGATCACATTATTGAATGTGCTGCTCCCAATTGTGATCGCGGGCTTATTGTTTTTGTTCAGAACTGTATTGGGTGTGGTGACTTTGTTCTCTTTTTTCACAGCATTGATTTTTAGTCCTAACCGTGTGATGAGAAAAGGTCGTAGGATTGTTTTGACATTATGGGTAATTGCGGGTGTGATGGTTTTGGCGGGTGGGGTTATTATGAATGAAGTGGAGGAGCTGTGGCTGAACAGGAATACCAACCAGGATTCAAAAAGACTGGAACAAACTGGCCGAGGTAATCTGTGGGCAAAGTATGCCACAGGAACGGTTATGGCACCCATGGTGTTTGTTTTACCTTTTTCCACTATGGTGGACACGGGTCAAGAAAACCAAATGATTATGCATGGAGGTAATTATGTGCGCAACTTTATGGGTGTTTTTGTGCTGATTTCCTTGTTTAGCGCGTTGTTTTATAAAAAAAACTGGCGAGAATTTGCTCTGATTGGTTCTTTTGTGATAGGTTATCTGGGTATTATCTCCATGAGCGGATTCGCCAATGCCGAGCGTTTCCTTCTTCCTGGCCTCCCATGTCTCATTATTTTCTGGGCATACGGATTGTCATTGCTGAACGCAAAGAATTATCGATTCGTACAGGTATGGTTTTTTATTATCCCAATTTTTGAGATAGCATGGGCGTATTTCAAAATCGGTAGTAGAGGTATGTTATGATGAAAAGGATATTGTTGGTGGCCAATTACAAGCCAGGCACGGGTGGTATCTCGGGCCAAGTGGAAAAGCTACATTATTATTTGGACAAAGAATGCGTTGCGAATGTTGTTTTTTCCATTAGAGGATCCTGGTTATCTAGGCTTATAGCGCCCTTCAAATTGTTAAGAGCCGCTAAGGATTATGATGTCTTGCATGTACACACATGCTCACATTGGGGATTCATTACCACAGTGTTGGGCGTATGGGCTGGAAAAAGGTTGAAGAAGAAGGTCGTGGTTACCTATCATGGCGGTGGCGCCGAGCAGTTTTTTTCGCGTCATCCCCGATTGGTGAAAAAGTATCTTTGCCAAACTGACGCAAACATCGTGTTATCGGGCTTTTTAGGCAATGTTTTTGATAAGTTCCAGATCCCATATACGGTAATACCGAATATCGTCGAATTGGAAGAAGGAAGGTTTTGCCCTCGTGCCACAATTGAACCCAAATTCATTAGTATTCGAACCCTCTCTCCCTTATATAACATTGAGTGCATCATAAAGGCTTTTAAGGTCGTAAAGAAGGCGTGTCCATCAGCAAGATTAACAATCGTAGGAGATGGACCGTCGAGAGATTCACTTGAACAATTCGTCCGTTCTGAATCCATTCAAGATGTCACATTCGTGGGAAGGGTCGATAATGCACGGATATACGAATACTTAAATCAGTCGGATATCATGCTTTCCGCACCACGTATTGACAATATGCCAGTCTCTGTTTTGGAGGGCTTTAATGCAGGTTTGCTTGTGATTTCCAGTAATGTGGGCGGGGTCCCTTATATGATAGAGGACGAAGTGAATGGTTTGCTGTTTGAGTCGAATAATTCTATGGCTTTGGCGGAAAAGATGATGTGGGCTTTGTCGCACCAGGATGAAAGTCATAATATGATCGATAATGCCAAAGAGGCTGTTAAGTTGTATTCGTGGGAATGCGTGAGAGAAAAAATCTTTGAATTGTATAATAGTTGATTGTATGAGTATCTATAGTTATTTGGATAAACATTTGATGCTTCCTGTTGCGGATGCAGTAATGTCGCGAGGCGTTTCTAAACAATGGCAAATAATGCGGAAGACCGAAAGTTATTCCGAGAGCCAATTGATGGATTTCCAAAATGAACGATTGAGGCAGCTTGTACATCATTGCTACAACCATGTCCCATATTACAGAAACCTCTTCGATTCATTGTCTCTTTCTCCTAACGATATCCACACGAGGGACGATCTTCGTAAGCTACCTGTTTTGACTAAGCAGATAGTGCGCGAACATTATGATGAATTGATGGCTGACAACGCAAGTGAGTATAAGTCGATGAATGGTTCAACAGGAGGAAGTACTGGAACACCATTGAAGTTTAAGAAAGATGTCGGGACTTGGAATATGGCTTGGGCTTCTTCTTTCCGAGCATGGGAGTGGTATGGTTACCATCTTGGGGAGAAGATGTTCACGTTGGGAGGAAACTCCTTAGTAAAAAAGACAAGGAGCGATATGGCAAAAGAAGTTTTCGACAAGGTGATTATGCGCAATATGAAGCGGAGTAGTGCGGAGGTTGATGACGAATCTATGCATAAACATTATGAAGCTTTTATGCGATACAAACCTGTCGCCATGCGAGGCTATGCCTCCTCGTTGGTGATTTTTGCCAGATACATTGAGAAGAACAAATTGCCGTTGCATCAACTTAGGCTCGTTCTGACAACGGGCGAAATGTTGATGCCAGACTATAGAAGTACCATCGAAAGAGTCTTTAACTGCAAAGTTTTCGATGCTTATGGAGCAGGTGACGGCGGAATTGCGGCCCATGAGTGTCTTTTGCAGAAAGGTCTCCACTTGTCGGAGGAGCGTTGTGTGGTTGAGATTACCGATAAGGAAGGTAACGTTTTGCCTGATGGGCAGACTGGATATGTCTGCACTACCGATTTGGGCAATTATGTGTTCCCCTTCTTACGCTACCATGTGGGCGACATGGCCTATATTAAGCCTGAAAAATGTGCATGCGGTAGGGCGTCAAGGGTTTTGGGGCAAGTGATGGGGCGCGCTGGCAAATTGTTATACAATAAACAAGGAGTTCCACTATCGCCGACAATGCTTCCATTCATGTTGTATCCAGATAAAGACTATCATAATCCTGCTAGTGTCATGGTCTATAACAAGATTGACCGTTTCCAGTTCCGTCAGGATAAGGAAGGCGACATCAAGGTGTTGTTGAAACTGAAAGATCCTGGGGAGAAGAGGAGCCAGTTCGATTATGTCATCACAAACTGTCAAGATCACTTTGTCGGTTCAAAGGTCGGTTTGGAGTTTGTGGATGAGATTCCTACTTTGCCGTCGGGTAAGGAGGACTATTGCGTGAGTGAATACGAGTTTAAGCAATGAATGCCAAGTATTATCCTTTGGTTAAGCTTGCTCGGCAAGCCTCTTTGATGAAGCGACGCGTTACGTTGCCGTTCAAGTTATTGTCATCGGGCTTTGTTCGTTCAGAATCCTATTATCCTGAGCTGCCGCATAAGAGCAGATTACGGATTGCTTTGGAGCAGTTGGGGCATATCATGCAGTATGGCAACATTGAGCGTTACTATTTTTCATACGGTTTTGACGTGAAAGGGCTGCGTAACCGTAACGACTACCTGGACGACAGCTGGTTTTTGTGGAAATGCGCCATGCTCAACACGGTTCTTACCGATTATGATTATACCTGCATTTTGAGAGACAAGGCACTTTTTGCCACGTTGTTGACTGAGTGGGGCTTTGACACGCCACATACCATTGCAGTGGTAAAGACCGCAGCGGAAGCGGAGCGTGTTGCCGAGCAGCTGTTGGGAGCCCAAGGTGCTTATTTCTGCAAGCCTTTGGATGGCCAATGCGGTGGTGGCGTTTTTCGCTTGGTGGTTGATGGTGACGAGGCTGTGATTGACGGCGTTGGAAAGACGTTGCCGGAAGCCAAATCAATTTTGAAGGATCGTTTTCCCCAGCGTCCCTATGTCGTACAGACCTTGGTTGTGCAGCATCCAGAGATAAGCCGCATTTATGACAAAGCGGTGAACACCTTGCGTATATTGACAGTGATCGATAAGAATTTGGGCAAACCCGTCTCGGTGGCAGGGGAAGTCAGATTCGGCGCTCACGGCAGTGTGGTGGATAATCTGGCTGCAGGAGGCGTGGCAGTGGGTGTGGATTTGCTGACGGGGCAATTGTCGGAATACGGCGTTTGCAAAAAAGGTGGAGCCAAACGTACAACTTGTCACCCAGACACTTTGATTCCTTTCTCGGAGGTAAGGCTTCCGTTCATCCAAGAAGCGGTGCAACAAGCCGAAGCGCTTCATGCCCGGCTCTCTTCCATCAGATTGATAGGATGGGACATTGCCATTACCGAGCAGGGCCCTGTCTTCATCGAAGGGAACGACAATCCTGAGATTTCGGGATTGCAGACGGTGAATGGAGGATTGAAAACGAGAATAAAGAAACTTTTAGGAAAGAGTTTTAAGAGTTGAAGAGTTTTAAGAGTTGAATTGTTGATGGTAAATAAAGAAATGAGATGAAGTCTATTAAGAAAATCTGCAATACAATCAGTTCGTTAATCCATTACCCGGTTAAGCCATCTAAAAGAGTTTGGGTATGGCTGGATATTCTTAGACAACGTAATAAGAAAGGGCTTTCTTTCAGGGAATATTACAATATGGAATTTGAGAAACAATCGGATTCTTTTCGTAAATCATATCTTGGCTTCAGTGAAGAGCGTTATTATCTTAATGTATTGAATCCGATTAAATATTATGTGCTTTCATACAACAAATACTTGACCCATAAAGTACTAGAAAACACTGGGATTAGGACAAGCCTTTTGTATTGTTATTACCAGCCAGAAGGGGATTATTGTAATAGCAACGAAATAGCATCTGATTGTAGGGATGTGTTTAGAATATTGAAACAGAAATGTGTGAGGGAGTGTGTGGTAAAGCATCCTGAAGGCTCACATGGGGCTAATGTCTTTGTTATTAAGGAAATCATCTATAAAGAGGATGATGCGGTTTTGGTACGTTTCGACGGCGAACAACAGCTTTTATCAAGCGTCTTGAATGACACTCCTTTGATATTTGAGAGTTTGGTTCGTCAAACCCGGCAGTTTTCCGCGTTTAATGCTTCATCGGTAAATACGGTACGTTTTATGACGACTTTATATCCTGATGGCTCTGCAAAGGTTATAGCAACATGGATCAAGGTTGGTCGTGATGGAAAATGTGTGGATAATGCAGGAGATGGAGGTAATGTATCAGCTGCTGTAGATGTGGAGATGGGACGAATTTATAATGTAATGCGGTTCGATGGATGGAGGAATTCACATGCAATAGATTGTCATCCAGACAACGGTATCCAACTAAATGGTGTTATCATTGAAAACTGGGGTAGAATAAAAGAGGAAGTGATTAAGTATCAACAAGCTTTCCCGTATTGCAGGGCGGCTGGATGGGATGTCGCCATAACGGAAGATGGCCCCGTGGTTCTTGAGGTTAATGACAGATGGGATACGACTGGGCAGTATTTTATTAAAGAAGGTTGGAGGGAAGAGATACGCAATTGTTATTATGCTTGGAAAAAGGAAAACAGAGACGATGGGCAAAATGATTATCGGGTGAGGAAGAACTTAAATAAGAGGCGTTTGAGAAGGATTGAGTTGAGGTAAGATAAAAGAGGAAGAGATGACAACGATCATTGCGGTTGGTGACATCATGCCGGGAGGCTTGCTGAATGGGACAGATGCAGAATTTGTTTCAGCAGAGGTAAAATCTATGCTGAATGGAGCAGACCTTCGAGTGGGGACTCTGGAAACGGCAATAGGTAATACGCCATCGTTTTATTCTGAGAAAATGTTGCGCCGTGCCGATGTCATTTATGCTATGGACGCCGACTTAAAACGTTTAGTTGAGCTGGGCGTCAACATTGTGAGCCTCGCTAATAATCATTTCTTTGATTTAGGTCCGGAAGGAGCTGTTCATGCCATACAATTATTAGACGATTTAGGAATTCAACATTGCGGGGCGGGAAGGAATCTTGAAGAGGCGGGCAAACCTGTGGTGTTTGAACATGATGGCAAGTCGTTTGCTTTCATTGCCTTTTGTGATTGGCGTGAAGAAACAGTAGGATGGTGCCCTTTTGCCACAGAAACCGAACCGGGTGTTAATCCAATGTATGATGATTATGTTGTTGAACAAATATTGAAATATAAACGACAATACGATTATGTTGCTGTTATTCCCCACTGGGGTAAGGAACATACATTTGTGACGACACGCCATGTTTATCGGCTGGCGGAAAAAATGTTGGATGCGGGAGCCGATATGATTTTTGGAGGACACACACATCGTATACAGCCTGTCGTTAGGCGACGTAATTCTGTTACAGCATACAGCATGGGTAATTTCTTTTTCCCCGATCGGTTGATTATTAAGCCTCGTAGTACATATTATCCAGAAGGGCCAATTGACTTGCAGGATATGCCAGTAACAGATAGGTATCCGTTTGTTGAACAAACAACTTTGAAGATTTGGAAGCCGCTTGCCAGAATTGGAGAGATGGTAAGTGTCAAATTGGACAATGGGTTGATGGCTGTCAAAACCGATAATGTCAGGATAGATGACAATAATATGCTAGATACTTACACTCTTCCTGTCCATATTAGATTAATTATGGGTTGGCAAAAGATGTGGTTGCATTCTTTGCCTTATTCTTCATACGAGTTTGTTCTTGAAAAAGTTCGAAAGACGTTGAAAAAACTGATTAAATAGTTCTATGTTATATGTTTAACCTAGACAAATTCATCGCCGACCACGTCACACATCGCCCGTTAAGCATGTTTGAGGGCGACATTCAAGCTAATACTGCTCGGCTGACTCAAGAAATAGAAGGCAAATCGGTGTGTGTCATCGGCGGTGCCGGTAGCATTGGTTCTTCCTTTATTAAGGCCGTGCTGCGGTTCAGACCTGGCAAGTTGGTGGTTGTCGACCTCAACGAGAACGGCTTGGCCGAGCTGACACGCGACATCCGCTCGACAGAAGGGTTATATGTGCCGCAAGATTATCGCGCCTATACGCTGAACTTTGCCGACCCAATCTTTACAAGGATTTTCCGTGAAGAGAAAGGCTTCGATATCGTGGCCAACTTCTCCGCCCATAAGCATGTACGCAGCGAGAAGGATAAATATTCCGTACAAGCACTCATCGAGAATAACGACATCAAAGCCAAGAAACTTATGGACTTGCTCTGTGAGTATCCACCCAAGCATTTTTTCTGCGTGAGCACCGACAAGGCAGCCAATCCCGTGAATATCATGGGTGCTAGCAAACGCATCATGGAAGACTTGGTGATGGCATATAACGACAAGTTCAAGGTGACCACGGCGCGTTTTGCCAATGTGGCTTTCAGCAACGGTTCCTTGCCTGATGGATGGCTGCACCGCTTGCAGAAGAAACAGCCTTTGGCCGCTCCCAACGACGTGAAGCGTTACTTCGTTTCGCCCGAGGAAAGCGGACAAATCTGTATGTTGGCTTGCATCCTTGGCAATGGTGGTGAGGTCTTTTTCCCGAAGTTGGGCGAAGACCAGATGCTGACTTTCTCAGCCATTTGTGACGACTTTGTGAAGTCGGAGGGCTTCCGAAAGAAGGAATGCACCAACGACGAGGAAGCCAAGCATTATGCAAGTCAGATGTCATACGACAGCGACACTTATCCCGTGGTCTACTTTAAAAGTGACACTACAGGAGAGAAGGCTTACGAGGAATTCTATGTACCTGGAGAGAAGATAGACATGCAGCGATTCCAAGCTTTAGGTGTGGTGGAGCAGACCACCCGTCATAATATGGCAGAGGTCAATGCCTTCTTTGAAAAGTTGGAATCTGTTTTTGCCAAGGAAGACTTCACTAAGGCGCAGGTTGTGGAGGCCATCAAGAAATATATTCCGAACTTTGAACATGAAGAGAAGGGAAAGAATTTGGATCAGAAGATGTAGTTGTCAGAAAAAGCCAAAAACCGAAATCAACAAACCTTGGTTCGATTCAGTGTGATTAAGTAGAAACACAACAACTTAGTCTAGTTGAATTAAGAATAATAATAAAAGAAGTATAGTTTATTAGAATAATGAAACAATGAAAATAATACTGACGACCGAAAACATATATGTGGCTTCTCGCTTGAAGGATAAAATCCTTAGGATGATAAAAGGTGATTTGCCCCAAGAACAGATTGACACGTGGTCGTACATTAAAGCCGCTGACAATTACGATGTTATTTACCATAATCCGCCACAATACACGGAAGATCCTGGGAAGAATGTAGTATTTCGTGTAGAGCTTAACGGTGAGAATGTTATTTTCTCCACCGCTTATTGGACTCGCAATCCCCAACCATCACAAGAGATGTACTGTCTTCATGTGGGTAGACTCACAGAGATGCTTTTGGTTCATTTCTCTGGCGATTTTTCCAAATTCTCAATCTTAGAACGTTAGATCCTATGGCTAACACAAAAGACGAACAATCACAACCTGAATACGATTCCCTCATGCAAAATGTGGTGGACAATCTCGATATTTTTATCGAGAACATCAACTGCATTAAGGATACATACGAGTTCAGCGAAGTAACATTGCGAGCTCATCTTAATGAGACCACAGGTCGATATAAAGCCTTTGTCTATTCATACGAGCGCAAGGACGTAGATGGTTGTAGTGTTATCGAAGTTCCAGACGCTCACTATCGTGAGTGGAAACGGCTACTTAAGAAAAAAACTCGTGCCGAACGCGCCTTTGAGTTGGTTCCACCCAGCTATTTTGTGTCCTTAGTATCCGCATACGACTCTTTTTTTGGAGGCTTAGTAAGATGTTTGTATAGCATTTGCCCAGAGAAATTACAAGAAGAGGGAATGACTTTTCGTTACCGTGATCTTCAACAGTTTGACGATCTCTCCGATGTCAGGAAACGCATTATAGACAAACGAGTAGAAAAACTCCTACGTGATTCCCATGTGGCTCAAATCGATTGGTTGGCAGGGGCTTTGGGCGTTGGTACCCTAAAAGCTTTTAAAGGATGGCCAGAGTTTGTGGAAGTCACCGAGCGACGCAATCTCTTTGTTCATGCCAACGGAACTGTCTCTGCCCAGTATATTGACAACTGTAAAAATCACGCCGCACTTGATGCCACCATTCTTGAAGGTAACCAGCTAACCGTTGACAAGGCTTATTTTGACAAAGCCTTCAAAATTCTGTATAAAATGGCCATCATGCTTTCCCAGATGTTACTTCGTGTGAAGTATTGCGAAAAAGCAGGCCCGATTTGTATTAGCAATATTGATAAAATACTAATAGAAAATGTATTTAATCTTATTGTTGACCATCATTATGATGTGGCAATTGATGTTTCCGAAATGGTACTGACCAATCCTAAATTCACGCACAATGCTTTTGATCGCATGTATATTGTGCTTAATTATGCTCAATCCTACAAATGGAGTGGCAATAAAGCCAAGTGTCTGGAAATTCTTGGACGTGAAGATTGGTCAGCTTATACCAACGAACTGCTCATACCTAAATATACCCTAGAAGAAAACTATATAGAAGTTTACAAACGGATGCGAGAACTGGGTAATTGTAATCAGCATATTACAATTTCAGCTTATCGCGAATGGCCGATATTCCAAACGCTGAGAGAACAAAAAGAATTTGGGGATGTATTTGCCGAGATATTTGGAGAAGAATTCGATGAGGTGAAAAAAGTCGAATTGGAACAAAAGTTGGAGAAAACAGTAATAGCTACAGCGGTAAAGACAAGTGAAGCCATCCTCGTTACAGACACCCAAAAGGAAGCGCAGGGAAATATAGATGAGACACTTGAGCCCCCTGTTGAATTCAAGGCGGTAGACAATTAAGAAGACAATGGCATGGTGTCAACAGATCTTTTCGCGCAAATTGATATTGTTATGTCTCGCCTTTAAGATTTAAAACTAAATTAGATATTATGTCCTACATAATTCCATTATTCAACTTAAACTTCGACGAAAGAGAAGCCCAAGCGGCTTACAATACCATTAAATCGGGCTGGATTTCCACAGGCCCGAAGAATGAACAACTGGAACAGATGTTCATCGATATGTGGAAGGTGGGTTATGCGGTGAGTATGACCAACTGCACCGCTGCACTGCATGTTTGCTGCATGGTGTGCGGCCTCGGCCCTGGAGATGAGGTGCTGGTGCCTTCGTTGACCTTCGCTGCTTCTGTGAATAGTATCCGTTATGCAGGTGCAACGCCTGTCTTCTGCGATATCATTGGCCCAGACCATATCAACATCGACCCGAAAGAAATCGAGAAGAAGATTACGCCTAAAACCAAGGCTATCGTTGTGGTTCATATGGCGGGTTTCCCTGCCCACATGGATAAAATCATGGCCATTGCTCGCAAGCATAACCTGAAAGTAATTGAAGATGCCTGCCACGGTCCTTTGTCGGAATATAAGGGCAAGAAACTTGGAACGCTCGGCGACTGCGCTGCTTTCAGTTTCTTCTCCAACAAGAACATCTCCACGGGTGAAGGTGGTATGTTCATCACCAACAACGAAGAGATGGCCAAGAAAGCCCGTCTGCTGCGTTCGCATGGCATGACCACCATGAGCTACCAACGCGCCAGCGGCCATGCCACCACATACGACATCCTCGAATTAGGTTATAATTATCGCATGGACGACATCCGTGCCGCCATTGCCATCGAACAATTGAAGAAGTTGCCTGCCGACTTGGATACCCGTATCAAGGTGCGCCAGCGTTATGTGGAGCAACTGGCCAACGTGAAGGACGTGGTTGTGCCGTTTGCCGACAACAAGGAGTTTGTCAGTAATTATATCATGCCTGTTGTGTTGACTAAGGGCGATATTGCATTCCGTGATGCGGTTCGCGACAAGATACATGCTGCCGGAGTTCAAACCAGCGTTCATTATCCGGCTGTACATCACTTTTCAATTTATAAGGATTATTCCGCAGTGTTGCCCCAGACCGAGTATGTGACCGACCATGAAATCACGTTACCGATGTATGCGGCATTGACAATGGAACAAATCGACTTTATCGTAAAAACTCTTGATGAAGCCCTTCATGGATAAGAGATCTATCCTCATCTTCGGTGTGGGCGAGTTGCAACGCTCCGTCATCCGTCGTGCCAAGCTGAAAGATTTGTTCACCATTGGCATTGACCCTTGTGCCGATGCGGTATGTAAGGGCGAGGTGGATGCCTTTGAGATTGTAGGCGGACAAGACTTTGAAGGAACGTGTGCCGTAGTGGAAAAGTATGGCGTTGATGCCATTGTGACTGCAGCGACCGATAAGCCTTTGGTAATGATGGCGAGAGTGGCTGAGAAGTATGGCTTCCCATTCTATTCAATTGAGACGGCGCAATGGTCTACTGACAAGTACCAGATGAAGCAACGCTTCTTGGAAGGCAGTGTGCCTTGCGCCCGTGGGCGTCTTATTGCCAAGGCCGAGGAAGCCGATGATTTGTTTTATCCACTCATCGTTAAGCCTCGTGACAACTCAGGTAGTCGTGGCGTGAAACTTTGCCGAAACAAAGAGGAGCTACAGGAAGCCATACAAGAAGCCTTGCAGTATTCCCACCTTGATACAGTGTTGGTGGAGGAATACATCGAAGGAAAGGAATACAGCATTGAAGGCTTGCATTATGAAAGCAAGAGCGAAGTGATTCAGTTTACTGAAAAAACCACCACGGAGTTTCCTTATAATGTGGAGTTGGCACACAAGCAGCCGGCTAACCTGACGGAAAAGCAGAAAGACGAAATCCGTGATTTGATTTCAAGTATTGCTCAATGCATGCATTTCGAGAATTGTCCTTCGCATACTGAATTGAAGATTAACGAGCGTGGAATCTTTATCATTGAGACCAGTCCGCGTTTAGGAGGAGATTACATCACTTCCACTTTGGTGCCGCTTTCCACTGGGATTAATATGGAAGACCAATTGCTTAATATTGCTTTGGGTAAGAAAGTGGATACCCAAACAGGACGGATGGAAAAAGCCGCTGGGGTTTGCTTCTTCTGCTTGCCTGAAGGAGTGGTAAAACGGATTGATCCGAAAATAAACGAAGTGGCCACTTGGCCTGGAGTTTATGGTTTTGAGTTGAATCTGAAAGAAGATGATGCGATTCATCAGATAACGAGTAGTTTAAACCGTTATGGAGAGTTTGTCGTAGGGTCAATAAACAGAAAGGAACTGGATATGATGATGGAAGAAACGGAAAAGCTAACAAATAATATGGTAAAGATAAAACAAACAAACAGGAACAATGGCTAGTATTGATTATATTGAGTTTTTGGGTGAGAACAACCGTCCCCGTTTAAAGTACTGTGGAGAACATGTAATTCTAAACGCTACTTGCAAAATAATGCGAGCAGAAAACATGGAAATTGACGACTTTAGTCGAATTCTTGATTTTGCTTATATTGATGCGGGGAAATTGTTGCGAATAGGGAAATATAGTATCGTTACGTGGCATTGTGTTATAGAAGGTGGAGCGCAATGTTTCATTGGTAACCGTGTGTTCATTGGGCCAGGAACTAAATTGTTGACTTCCACATATGAGTTTAATGGGTACTATACAAATGAGTTTTTGCCAGAAGAAACACGGGCTACATTATACGGTGACATCACATTATGTGATGATGCATATATTGGCGCCAATAGTGTAATAATGCCAGGTGTGACAATCGGAGAAGGAGCCTTGGTGGGCTCAAATGCATTTGTGAATAAAGACTTGGAACCTTGGGGAATTTATGTTGGCTCTCCGGCTAAAAAAATAGGAGAAAGACAAAAACCAACCGAAGAAAGACGAAGAATAATTGAATCAATGGATTGGTCTAAACGGCAAGAGTTGTTATAACACCATGATGGGAATAATCAAATCAAGAACACTTTCGCCGTCTGCTTCATTGCTTGATGCAATGAAAACTATGGACACGCAGAAGGTTAAAACCCTATTTGTGTTCGACGGTGAGCGTTTCGAGGGATTGTTAACCTTAGGTGACATCCAAAGGGCAATTATCAAGAACATTGCTTTAACAGAACCAGTAAGTCGTATTCTGAACAAGAAAAAGGTTTACGGATATGTTACTGAAGGAGAGGATGTCATCAAAGAAAAGATTCGCCGTATGCGTGCAGAGGTGATGCCCATCTTGGATGAGAAAGGCGAGCTGGTGGATGTGTGGTTTTGGAGCGACCTTTTCAAGAAAACAGAATTGGTTCAACGGGAACAAATCAGTCTCCCAGTGGTCATCATGGCAGGTGGCAAAGGTACGCGCTTGAAACCTATAACCAATGTCATACCCAAACCTTTGGTGCCCATTGGCGATAAGACCATCCTTGAGGAAATCATGGACCAGTTCGAGGCTATTGGCTGTCAAAAGTTCTATATGTCTGTCAACTACAAGAGCGACATGATGCGTTACTACCTTGACCAACTGTCCCATCATTATGATGTCAGTTTCTTTGAAGAAGACAAACCGCTTGGCACCATAGGTAGCGTGGCGTTGTTGAAAGGAATGATTGATACGCCCTTCTTTGTCAGCAACTGCGATATTGTCATTGACCAAGACATGCGCGACGTATACGACTATCATTGTGAAAACCACAATGATCTGACTATTGTGACGGCAGTGAAGAGTTTCCGCATTCCATATGGTGTGATTGAAACGGGTGAAGACGGATTGATGACGGCATTGAAGGAAAAACCAGAATTGACCTATATGATCAATACGGGTGTTTATATCCTCAACTCAGGGTGTATTGATGAAATCCCTCAAGGCGAGTTTTTTCATATCACCCAACTGATGGAAAAAATTAAAACCCGGGGTGGCCGTGTGGGCTGTTTCCCTGTGAGCGAACATGCTTGGAAAGACATGGGAGAATGGCCGGAGTACTTGAAGATGATAAATGTATTATAATTTGAGATATGGAAAACAAAAGATATAGCATCTTGCTTATTGCGTTTGACTGCCATTATTCCCATGTTGCTAGATTCGTTAAGTATTTGAAAAGGACAAATCCATTGGTTGAGATTACACTTTTTGCTGACCATGAAGATATTTCGGACGAGATAACGGAGAATGTCTTCAAAATAATATACAGACATTATCATAAGGCAAAAGGTTTTATTAAGTCAAAACTACATTCACGTGTTTTGAATAAAATACTATTGTATAGGCAATTTAGGAGTTTATTGAAACAGGGTAATTACGACTTGATAAGCATCCACTTTTGCCGCTATTATATGTTTTATTACATGCGGCTTTTGAGAAAATTAGGCAAAAAGATAGTCATAATACCATGGGGATCGGATGTAATGAGGTTGAACTCGAGAATAAAACTAAATCTTCTTGGAAGGGTTTATCGGAATGCTGATATGATAGCGGTTCCTTCCACTTGTCAACTTGGAACTAAAATAGTTAATGAGTTTGGCGTAAATGAAAGTAAAATGTTCCCTTTATCATGGGGTTCAGAGACTATTGATTATATTAATGAGCATCTTACTATCGCTAGCAGTGAGGCCAAAACGGAATTGGGTTTAAATGGAATGTATGTGATAACATGCGGTTACAACGCATTTCCTGAACAGCGGCATGAAGCGATAATCGATGCAATTAGCAAAGCAAAAGACTCATTACCATCAAACATTGTTTTATTGTTCCCTGTTACGTATGGTAATAACAAAAAGGATGCGTATGTCAAACTGTTGAAGAATAAAGTGAATTGTTTAAATCTTAATGCGGTTTTTTTTGAGAACTATCTTTCGGTTCCCGAGGTTTTTATGTTGAGGCGCGCATCCGATATGTTTATTCATGTTCAAACCACAGATGCTGGAAACGCAACAATAATGGAATACGTTATTTGTGGAAACAAAGTACTGCACGGCTCATGGATGCAATATAAATGGATGGATTGTGAACCTAAGTTTTATTTTCCGATAAACAATCTTGATGAGCTATCAGATAGTATCGTAACAGCATATAAGTCAGAACAGCCTGTCCTTCCAGAGGAGGTCGTTACTGTTATCAAAGAACGAGGATGGTCTGGTAAGATGCCTTCGTGGAACGAGGCTTTTATGAGATTGCTGCAATTTGATAATGTAACAGCATAACTAATACAATATGAATACCATCGGTCTCCCTATTTCCCATAAAGAAAACGAACGTCGCAGGGCGTTGGTTCCGAACGACATCCGATTAATCAATCATCCAGAGATGACCTTCATCGAAACAGGCTACGGCGACGTGCTGGGCTTTACAGATGAGGATTATATCAAACGGGGTGTAAAAGTCGGTACCCGCAGCGAAATCCTGTCCAAAGACGTCATCTGCGATCCCAAGATCGGCGATGCAGAGTATCTGGAACAACTCAACGGCCAAACCATCTTTGGCTGGGTGCATGCGGTGCAGAATAGAGACATTACGGATAAAATCATTGCCCATCGGCTTACTTCCTATGCATGGGAAGACATGTATGAGGAAGGCCGCCATTCCTTCTGGCGTAACAACGAGATTGCTGGCGAGGCAGCCGTGTTTCATGCCTATATGTGCCACGGCATATTTCCATACCATACCAAGGCAGCCGTGTTGGGAAGAGGGAATATCGCGAGAGGTGCTATCAAGACACTCAATTTCATGGGAGCCGAGGTTGTCCAATATGATAGGAAGCAGGAAGCCTTGTTCAGGAAAGAACTGGACCGCTACGATGTGGTGGTCAATGGTATCCTGTGGGACACCTCACGTAAGGACCATATCATCTATCGAGAGGACCTGAAGCGGATGAAGCATAATGCCCTGATCATCGACATCTCATGCGACAGAAACGGTGGGGTGGAGACCAGCGTGCCTACCACCATCGAACAGCCCATCTATGTGGTCGATGGCGTCACGCATTATGTGGTGGACCACACGCCCACCTTGTTCTGGAAAACGACTTCCGAGAGCTTGAGCGCCGAATTCGTCAAGTATGCCGATGCCTTTATTGAGGGCAGAGCCAACGACAATCCCGTTTTGAAAGGTTGCCACAACTTTGAAAAAGGCGAGATACTGGATGATAGGATTCGGAAATTCCAAGGGAGGTGATTTGTTGTTTTATTCAATTTTTGTGGAAAACTATTATATAATTATCTAGTATAATGTCAATCGTAAATCATCGTAGTCTAGGTTCTATCATTAAAGGAGTTTGGACACATTCTTTGTCCATTTTGACAATGTTTTCGTTTCCCTATCAGGTGACTGTGGCTTTGCATAGGCTACGAGGTGTGAAGATCGGGAAGCAGAGTCATGTCGCTAGAGGCGTAATCTTGGATGAAAGGAATCCCGAACTGATCGAGATAGGTAAAGGTGTTGCGGTCACGTCAGGAGTGATGATTCTGTGCCATCAGAGAGACCTTTCTGAATATAAGCCTGGAATGTACGCTATGCATTGTCCATTCAAAGAGGGTAAAGTCGTTGTAAAAGATGGTGCGCATCTCGGTATTGGATGCATTATCATGCCTGGCGTTACCATTGGGGAAGGTGCAATTATCGGTGCGGGCTCCGTCGTCACACGTGATATACCTCCTTATTGTGTTGCTGTCGGTGCCCCGGCCAAAGTGATTAAGACATTTGAAAGCTAAATCAACATGAGATATATATTTGAGTTAAATCATCCCAAGCATTACTATCAGTTTAAGTATGTGATGCGCAAGTTGAAAGAACGTGGGCATGAATGCGTCGTGTTGGCACGCGATAAAGACGTGCTGCTGAAGGTCCTTGAAGAAGAAAATGTAAGATACGAAGTGTTTGGACAACATAAGAAGAAAATGCTGGGCAAGGTGCTCGGCACTTTTTCTATCATTCCCCATTACATGAGGATCGTGAAGCGCTTCAAACCAGATGTCATTGTATCCAAGGCTTCTTTCTATGGGTGCTATTGCGCCAAACGGTTTGGTTGTAAATCAGCCATATTCCCGGATTCCGAGGTGGTGAAAGTAACCAATAAATATGTGGTACCGCTGGCCACCATCGTGATAACGCCCGAGACCTTTGGTCTGGATTATGGCGACAAGCATCGCCGTATCAAAGGGCTGTTTGAGGACTGCTATCTTGCACCATCAGTGTTTACGCCTGATCCACATGTCGTTGAGCGATTTGGCATGGAAAAGCCTTACGCCGTGTTCCGCTTTGTGGGTTGGTATGCCAATCATGATGTTGATAATAATGGGTTTACTTTGGAGGAGAAAAAGCAGTTGGTTGATGCAGTGAAGCCCTATATGCATGTCTATCTGTCATCCGAGAAGGAATTGCCTTCTGATCTTGAGCAATACAGGCTCCCGACGCCTGCATCGATGATACATAGCGTGCTGTCGGAAGCGGATTTGTATCTTGGCGATTCACAGACGATGGCGACAGAAGCGGCGCTGTTGGGAACTCCCGCCATTCGATCCAATTCTTTTGTCGGCCCGAACGACATGACCAACTTTAAAGTGTTGGAAAACACGTTTGGATTGCTCCGTAACATCAAGGAATATGACGAGGTGTTATCCGTTGTGACGGATTTCGCCAAAAACTCCCGAAAAGAGGAATGGAAAGAGAAACAGCGCTCTTATTTCGATAGCGTCGGTGACTCGAATGAGATGATAGTGGGGATGCTGGAGGAAATGAAATAAGTTCATTTGATTTTACAAAACGAAAATACTATGAGAAGAATGTTGATTGTGGCTGTTATAGCCTGCATGGCCCTGCTTACATCATGCGGGGTGAATAGAGTCAGTCATACTGGAGATTTCACGGGATCCATCTACGGAGTGTGGGCCCTGGAGTCCAAGAGTGTCGTTCCTGCCGGTATGGTCGGGCAGGACACCCAGAACCAAGTCGATTATTCCGGCGTCCATTTCTATCTTTCATTGAGCGAACCGCGCATCGCGCTTGCAAAGAAAGGTAGTTTCACACAGCTCGACCTCGAGGACGTGGACGTGGACGGCTCGCAGTTCTCCTTCAACGCTTCCCAGAAGCGGATAAGTTTCACCAAGACGCTCTGGCTCACGGAGGGCCTTCGCTATGAAATGCGCCTGTCAGGCACCTATCAAGTCGTGGAGATGTCGCGGTCGAAACTTGTCTTACAGAAAGAAGCATTGGGCGTAAGGACCGTCTATTCCTTCCACCGGTACAAATGATTAACCAATAATTTGACATCATAGATCAAGGAACCGTTGCCTGATTGGCATCCAATGCCTGCTTTGATGAGCAAAATGAAAAACAAAGATTTTGTCATTTTATGATAATCATTTTATGACAAAATATGTATTTTTGCGACAAAATAACTGGAAATGACCTTGATTAATCCATTCGTTACAAGCGGCTATGCGGGTGCGGAATACTTCTGTGACCGTGTTCAAGAGACGAAAGACATCACCGCTTGGCTTCGCAACGGCAACAATCTCGCATTGATTTCACCGCGCCGCTATGGAAAAACCGACTTGATCCGGCATTGTTTCGCCCAAGAGGAAATGAAGGAACGTTACTACACCTTCATCATCGACATTTATTCCACCAAATCCTTGTCAGAGATGGTCAACAAGATGGGGCGAACCATACTTGAAGCCTTGAAGCCCAAAGGGAAAAGACATTGGGAGCTGTTTCTCAGCGTTGTCCGTTCACTCAAGACAGGAATCACTTACGATGCCATGGGACAGCCCTCGTGGAATGTGTCGGTGGGCGACATTGCCAACCCCAACAACACTTTGGACGAGATTTTCCACTATCTGCAACAAGCCGACAAGCCTTGTTTGGTAGCCATCGATGAATTCCAGCAGATACTGAAATACGGCGACACCAATGTTGAGGCGGCATTGCGCACCTATGTCCAGTATTGCAGTAACGCCAATTTCGTTTTCATGGGTTCTCAGCGCCATTTGATGGGTAGCATGTTCGTTTCGCCCAACCGCCCATTCTACCAAAGTGTCACCGTGATGAATCTGGGGTTGATTGAAATGGAAAAGTATTGGAAGTTTTGCAGGACACATTTTGAGAAAGCTGGGAAGACGATCGACAAGGATGTGGCCGAAGCATTGTATGCGCGATTTGAGGGTGTGACGTTTTATCTTCAGAAAGTGATGAATGTCCTTTTTATGCGCACAGGTGAGGGTGAGCATTGTGGTCTCGAAGAATTGCAACCAGCCATTGATTATATTGTCGACTTCACTCGTCCCACCTACGAAGATTTGATGTATCAATTGCCCGAGAAGCAAAGCCTCGTGTTGAAAGCCATTGCCGATGAAGGCAAGGTGAGGCAGATTACTTCAGGAAAGTTCGCCAAGCAAAAAGGACTGGTTTCGCCGAGCGCGGTGAAATCGGCAGTAAATGCTTTATTGGACAAGGATTTAATCACCCAAGAAAAAGGTGCTTACCAAGTCTACGATAAGTTTCTGGAGATTTGGCTGAGGAAAGAATAGAAAACCAATGTTTTTACTAAACATCTCTATCTTTCCTTAAGCGAACCGCGCATCGCGCTTGCAAAGAAAGGTAGTTTCACGCAGCTCGACCTCGATGACGTGGACGTGGCAAGTCGTGGAGATGTCGCGGTCGAAACTTGTCTTACGGAAAGAAGCAATGGGCGTAAGGACCGTCTATTCCTTCCGCCGATATAAATAATTCTAACCCCTAAACTCTCAACTAACTACTCTACACTTTCCACAACTCTAAACTCTCAACTCTAAACTCTCAACTTTCAAAAAGAATGAAAACCGCATTAATCACCGGCATCACGGGCCAGGATGGCTCCTTCCTTGCCGAGTTCCTTTTGGAAAAAGGCTACGAAGTGCACGGCATCATCCGCCGTTCGTCGTCGTTCAACACGGGTCGCATCGAGCACCTCTACCTCGACGAATGGGTGCGCGACATGAAGAACAAACGCTTGCTCACCCTGCATTACGGCGACATGACCGACTCGTCGTCGCTCGTCCGCATCATCCAAAAGATACAACCCCACGAGATCTATAACCTGGCCGCCCAGAGCCACGTCAAGGTGTCGTTCGACTGCCCCGAGTACACCGCCGAAGCCGACGCCGTCGGCACGCTGCGCCTGCTCGAAGCCGTGCGTATACTGGGCTTGGAGAAGAAATGCAGGATATACCAAGCCTCCACGTCGGAGCTCTTTGGCCTCGTGCAAGAGGTGCCACAGAAGGAGACCACACCCTTCTATCCGCGCTCGCCTTACGGCGTGGCCAAGCAGTACGGCTTCTGGATCGTGAAGAACTACCGCGAGAGCTACGGCATGTTCGCCGTCAACGGCATCCTCTTCAACCACGAGAGCGAACGCCGCGGCGAGACCTTCGTCACCCGCAAGATTACCCTGGCGGCGGCACGCATCAAGCAGGGCTATCAGGACAAGCTCTATCTCGGCAACCTTAACGCCCTCCGCGACTGGGGCTATGCCAAGGACTACGTGGAGTGCATGTGGCTCATCCTGCAACAGGAGAAGCCTGAAGACTTCGTCATCGCCACGGGTGAGTATCACACCGTCCGCGAGTTCTGCACCTTGGCATTCAAGCACGTGGGCATCACCCTACGCTGGGAAGGCGAAGGCGTCGACGAGAGAGGTATCGACATCGCTACGGGCAAGAGCCTGGTCGAGGTCGATCCACGCTTCTTCCGCCCGGCAGAGGTGGAGCAACTGCTCGGCGACCCCACCAAGGCCAAGACACTCCTCGGCTGGAACCCCCGCAAGACTTCCTTCGAAGACCTCGTCAGGATCATGGTCGAGCATGATATGAGGTTTGTGAAGAAGCTGTATTTGAAGGCGCATTTGGAGGAATGATGGGATACTCTGTTGGAGTAGAAATGCTTTGTATCCAACCCTCTCATCAGCCTTCCCCATTAACGACCCACTTTCACCCCAAACCCCTCATCACGGGCCCTCATTCCGCGAAGGCAAAACGCAATCTCTTACACTATACGACCCACTCACACCCCAAACCCCTCATCGCGGGCGTCAGACCCGCGATCTCTGACACGAAACGACACACTCGCTCCTATGCCCCTTCAAGGAATCGTCTACATACTTACGAATAAAAACAACACAACCCTTTACACGGGAGTGACCAGAAACCTCATACGTAGGATGGCCGAGCATAAACTCCATATTAATAGTGGTTTCTCTGAACGATACAACACAGAGAAACTGGTATATTATGAAGTCTATGATCTTCTTGTTGATGGTATTCACAGAGAAAAACAGCTGAAGAAATGGCGTAGGGAATGGAAAGAGAAGTTGATAAGCGGATTTAATCCTACATGGGAAGACTTGTCGGATTCAATAGGATTGAATGAGGAATATATGCAGTCTGTAAAAGATGCGTATGAAAATGGATATTATGATTCAGAGACACCCTAAGCGTGAGAGATGGCGGATCCTTGTCCGCCATGAGGGTCTCCCGTTTTGGGTTTGTCCAATAGTGCAGTATTAGAAGAAATACTATAAAAATGAACAAAAACAGCAAAATATACGTCGCCGGTCACCGTGGGATGGTGGGCTCGGCCATCGTCCGTGAATTGCAACGACAAGGCTATTCCAACATCATCACCAGGACGCATAAAGAACTGGACTTGACGCGTCAGGACCAGGTGGAGGCCTTCTTCGAAGCCGAAAAGCCCGAATACGTCTTCCTCGCCGCGGCCAAAGTCGGCGGCATCATTGCCAACCAGAACGCCCTGGCCGACTTCATGTACGACAACATGATCCTCGAGATGAACGTCATCCACGCGGCTTGGAAGAACGGCTGCAAGAAGCTGGAGTTTCTCGGCAGCAGTTGTATTTATCCCCGTATGGCGCCACAGCCCATGAAGGAGTCATGTCTGCTCACAGGCGAACTCGAGAAGACCAACGAAGCCTATGCCTTGGCGAAGATCAGTGGCCTGAAGTATTGCGAGTTTCTGAACCGTCAATATGGTACCGACTACATCAGCGTGATGCCGACTAACCTGTATGGCCCCAACGATAACTACCACCCCGAGCATAGCCACGTGCTGCCCGCGTTGATCCGCCGCTTCCACGAAGCCAAGGTCAACGGGCTGAAGGAGGTGACTTGCTGGGGCGACGGCTCGCCGCTGCGCGAGTTCCTCTATGTCGACGACCTCGCCAACCTCTGCGTCTTCCTAATGAACCACTATAGCGGCAACGAGACCGTCAACGCAGGAACGGGGAAGGAGCTGACCATCAAGGAGCTCACCGAACTGGTCGCCAAGGTTATTGGCTACGAAGGAGACATCAAGTGGGACACCACTCGCCCGAACGGCACACCCCGCAAACTGTTGGATGTAAGCAAGGCTACAGCCCTCGGCTGGACCTACAAGACCGAGCTGGAGGACGGCATCCGCTTGGCGTATGATGATTTTTTGAATAACCCAATGCGTGCTGAACGATAATTTAGTTTAGAGTGTAAAGTTGAGAGTTTAGAGTAGTTTAAAAGTTTAGAGTTGATAGTATGGAAGTATTTGGATATCGTAAACTGGTTGCTTATCAGAAAGCTAAAGATGTTGTTAAAAGAACATATAAGATGTTGAAGAAGTTCCCTGCTGAAGAGCGGTATGCAATGTGTGATCAACTGAGAAGAGCGTCGATTTCTATAACATCGAATATTGCAGAGGGTGTGAATCGATTTTCTGTTAAGGATAAAGCACATTTCATCGAAATAGCATATGGCTCACTTATGGAGGTTTCGTCTCAGTTCGAATTAGCCGAGGAACTTGGCTATATCACAACTGCCGACCGTCAGAATATGGATGTACTGATCGAAGAAGACGCTCGCCTCCTCTCAGGCCTCCTCAACTCCTACAAACTAAATGACACTAACAACTCTTAAACTCTACACTCTCAACTAACAACAACTCTAAACTTTGAACTCTCAACAAACCACAACTCTAAACTCTACACTCTAAACTTTACACTAATGAAACCGAAGGTTTTCGTCAGCGGTTGCTACGACCTCCTCCACAGCGGGCACGTTGAGTTCTTCCGCCAGGCGGCGCAGTATGGCGATCTTTATGTGGGCATCGGTTCCGACGAGACTATCCTGCACTACAAAAACCATAAGACGCTCTATCCCGAAAAGGAGCGCCTCTTCATGGTGAAGGCCATCCGTTACGTGAAAGACGCCTTCATCAACGATGGCGACGGCGTGATGGATTTCATCGGCACTGTCGATCGGCTGAAGCCCGATATCTTTGTGGTCAACGAGGACGGCGCCTCCGAAGCGAAACGTAAGTTTTGCGAGGAGCGAGGCATAAAGTATGTCGTGCTGCAGCGCACCCCGTCCGAAGGGTTGGAAGCCCGTTCTTCCACCGCGCTGAAACAGGACCTCTGCCAGATTCCCACTCGCTTGGACCTCGCCGGCACTTGGATCGACCAGCCCTACGTCTCCTGCTTCGCCCCAGGATGGGCCATCACCATCTCGCTGGAGCCCACTTTCGAGGTGCGCGAGCGCTGCGGCCTCTCCACCTCGACACGCAACATGATCAAAAGGATATGGCCGATGCGCCTGCCCGACATGGACCCCGAGACGCTCGCCAAGCTCGTCTTCTGCTTCGAGAACGACCCGGAGCGCAGCGACGGCATCATCAGCGGGGCACAGGACAGCATAGGCATCTGCATGCCGGGGTTGGTGCGACACTATTACGACAAACTCTATTGGCCCATCAAGATCGAGACTTGCCAAGACGAAGAGATTCTGAGTTGGCTTGAGCAGCATCTCGTCATGATCCCCATGGAGCCTCGCCGACCGGGATGCTCCGTGGTGGAAGGCAAAGACATCACCGAGCCCAAGGTGAAAGCCTTGGCCCAAGCTGCCGACGACTGCTGGCAAGCCATCATGCATAAGGACTTGGACGCCTTTGCCAAGGCCTACAAAGCCTCCTTCGAGGCCCAAGTCGCCATGTTTCCTGCCATGGTACGTCCCACGTACCTCATTGCGGCCCGTCCCCCTCTTGAGGGGGTGCCCGAAGGGCGGGGGAGTCAGGAGCCGCAATCTCATCCTTCAATTGAAGACTTCATCGAACGCTATTCCGCTATCCCCGAGGTCCTAGCCTGGAAAATGCCCGGCGCCGGCGGAGGCGGCTATCTCGCCTGCGTCGTCAAAGACGCGTCTTCATTCTGTCAAACCCACCCCGAAGCCATCCCCCTCTCTATAAGAAGATAGTTTAGAGTTTAGAGTTTAGAGTAGTTTTAGAGTTTAGAGTAGAAAGTTGGAAAGTACACAAATGATTAAAAGTATTATGGAGATATTTGGTTATCGTAAATTGATTGCTTATCAGAAAGCGAAAGAAGTGGTTAAGAGGACTTATAAACTATTGAAAAAGTTTCCTGCTGAGGAGCGTTATGCTATGTGTGATCAATTGAGACGAGCATCGCTTTCTGTCACATCTAACATAGCAGAAGGCGTAAATCGTTTTTCTATCAAAGACAAAGCCTATTTCATCGAAATAGCCTATGGTTCTCTGATGGAAGTGTCATCACAGTTTGAGATTGCCGAAGAACTTGAATACATCACCACCAATGACCGTTTGAACATGGACCAATTGATCGAAGAGACCGCCAGATTATTGTCTGGCCTCTTGAATTCCTATAAACCATCCGATTCTAAACTCTAAACACTAAACACTAAACACTAAACACTAAACCTACCACTCTCACAGCCCTTTCCCCTAAATCTTATACTAACCACTCTACACTTTCCACAACTCTAAACTCTAAACACTAAACACTAAACACTAAACACTAAACCTACCACTCTCACAGCCCTTTCCCCTAAATCTTATACTAACCACTCTACACTTTCCACAACTCTAAACTCTAAACCCTAAACTCTCAACTTTAATATAATGAAACTCGTCGAGAAGAAATACCTCCTTCCTTTCATCGCCATCACAACCCTCTTTGCGCTGTGGGGCTTCGCCAACGACATTACCAACCCGATGGTGGCGGCCTTCCAGACCTTGATGGAGTTGCCTGCCGCCAAGGCGTCGCTCATCCAGTTCGCCTTCTATGGCGGCTATGCCACCATGGCGGTGCCTGCGGCCTTGTTCATCCGGCGTTACAGCTATAAGAAAGGCATCCTGCTTGGGCTTGCGCTCTATGCCATTGGAGCTTTCCTCTTCATTCCCGCGGCGGCACGGCAGAGCTTCACCTTCTTCTGCTTCAGCCTCTATATCCTTACCTTTGGCTTAGCTTTCCTTGAGACGACGGCCAACCCTTTCATTCTCTCTCTTGGCCCGAAGGAGAACGCTACGCGACGACTCAACCTCTCGCAGGCCTTCAATCCCATGGGCTCGCTGGCGGGCATGGCCGTGGCCAGCATGATTGTGCTGCCCAACTTGCTTTGCGACAAGAGGGATGCCGCAGGCAACATCCTGTTTCCGATGCTGAGCGAGGCAGAGAAGGCCGAGATTAGGTTGCACGACTTGGCGGTGATACGCGACCCGTATGTGGCATTGGGTATTGTGGTGGTTGTGATGTTTGTCATTATTGCGCTCGTCAAAGTGCCAAAGACCGAGGGACAAGCCTCGATGGCCACTAGGGGGACGATGAAACGGCTCTGGACCAATAAAGTCTATCGCGAAGGCGTGATCGCCCAGGTGTTTTATGTGGCGGCGCAGATTATGGTGTGGACTTTCATCATCCACTATGCCGATAACTTGGGTATCGACAAGGCCACGGCGCAGAACTACAACATCCTTGCCATGTGCCTGTTCTTGGTAGGCCGTTTCCTCTCCACTTGGCTGATGAAATACACCGACGGCAGACGTCTGCTGACCGTCTTTGGCATCTGTGCAGCGCTATGCACGTTGGGAGCCATCTTGATCGTAGGTAAAGCGGGACTTTATTGTCTGATAGGCATCAGCTTCTTTATGAGCTTGATGTTCCCCACCATCTATGGCACGGCCTTGGAGGATGTGAGCCTCGAGGATGCTTCCTTGGGCGCGGCCTTCTTGGTGATGGCCATCGTGGGTGGCGCCCTTATGCCCCCGCTGCAAGGGATGATCATCGACTGCGGCACGGTCATGGGACATCCTGCCGTGAATGTCAGTTATGTGCTGCCTATGTTATGTTTCATAATCGTCAGTATATATGGTATACGTGCTTCATCCATTCACCGCAAGGTGAATCAAAATCAGTGATATCAGTATGACATATTCACCGAAGGTGAATCAAATCTGTGCCATCTGTGTAATCTGTGTGAAATAAAAAAAAACATACAATCTGAGTGAAATGAAACGTTATTGCCAAACTCTCACCATCATTGACAATCCCATCCTCATCGAACAATACTGCGAGGCTCACGCCCACGTCTGGCCCGAGGTCATCGCCGGCCAGCGCGAGGTAGGCATCCTCGACATGCAGATCTACCGACACGGCCGCCAGCTCTTCATGATCATGGACACGGTGGACGACTTCGACTTCGACCGCGACATGGCCCGTTTGGCCACCCTGCCAAGACAAGCGGAGTGGGAGGCCTACGTCTCGCAATTCCAGGGCTGTGCCGCTGGAGCGAGTTCAGCAGAGAAGTGGCAAAGGATGGAAAGGATATTTTAGAGTTGACTGGATTGCGATATATTTGTATCTTTGCAGCGAATGAATAAAGAGCGCATTTGTTTAATCACCAATGACGTGGAAACCACGTCGATTCTCAACCATAAACTCCGCGACAAAACGGGCGAGTTTGTGCTGACGCAAGGCATGCCACGCCTGCTGGACCTTTACGACAAATATGGCGTGAAGGCTACGTTTTTCTATACGGGTCATATTGCCCAACTCTATCCTGAGGTAGTAAGGTTGGCATATGAACGTGGCCACGAGGTGGGCTCGCATGGTTTGACCCACGAGGTGAGTCAAGCCTTCGACGTGCTTACGCCCGAAGAACAACTTGCTCATCTGAAACAATCCAAGCAGATTCTCGAGGATATCATCGGCGATGAGGTAATCTCATTTAGGGCCCCGGCAGCACGTGTGGATGAACACTTCCCAATGATCATGAAGGAGGCGGGCTTCAAAGTGGATAGCTCAGTTGCCTCACAGCGCTTCGATATGATGTTTTCTTTTGGTGCCCTGAAGAAGCTCCGTTGGATTACCGCGCCGCGTAAAGCCTATTTCGTTAAGGAAGATAATATCTTTAAGAAAGGCAATTCTCAAGTGCTTGAGGTGCCTATTTCTGCTATGGGTTTCCCGTATATTGGTACCTTCATGCGCATTGCCCCGGGCCTGAATCGAATGACCCGTCGCGTCTTGTATTGGGAGACCTGTTGCAATGGCCGGCAGTTTGTGTTTTTGACCCATCCCAATGAGTTCATCGATGAGGACTGGGAGGGCGGCAAGATTGAACGTCGCGCGAACAATTACCTCTCTTATCTTTTGGGCGATGTGTTGCGTCATAAGTTAAAGGTGAAAAACTTGGGTGAGAAGGCATTACCTATTTTTGAGAAGGAATTGTCGTTCTTCCAAAAGAAATCATTTGAATTTATTACTTGTAAAGAACTCTATCAACGTAAATCGGAATAATTATGCCAGCAAAAGAAGTACTTCAGTTTTATGGTTTAGATAGTTTGTTTGGAAAGATTTGGTACGCCATCAAGTTCCTTTGGCGATTTTTTCTTGACAAATTGATTTTCATCACACCCATCAAGTCGTGGCGGACGGTTATGCAACGTTGGCGTGGTGTGAAAATAGGGAAGGACGTATACATCGGCCATGAGGTGATTTTTGACCGGGTGTTTACGGACCAGATTAGCATTGGCGATCATTCGTCGATTGGCGACCGTGCCATTATAACGGCACACGCTAACATTCCCTCGGATACGATTCTGAAAAACATCTATCCTCGTACCATCAAGAAAACCACCATCGGCAAAGGGGTATGGATTATGCCTAATGTGACCATCATCCCGGGCGTTACCATCGGTGACGAGGCAGTGGTGGCGACGGGCTCGGTAGTGACAAAAGACGTTCCCCCTCGTGTATTGGTGGCTGGCATTCCCGCTAAAGTGGTGAAGGATCTGAATCCACTTCTTGAACCTTATGACAAGGAAAAATAAATGCGTGATTTTACTTTAAAGTCATATAAGACATTGGCTGTCGCTCTCAAGGAGGGTGGATATGCCTTTCAAACCTTCGAAGAGTTCGCGACTTCGCCTGCGAAAGGCAAGACTGTGGTCATGCGTCATGATGTGGATGAATTGGCCGAAAATGCCTTAAAAATGGCTCGACTTGAGCATGAACTTGGCATCCGAGCAACTTACTTTTTTCGTATCGTGAAGCAGAGCAATGTGCCTGAAGTGATTTGGCAGATTGCGGATTTAGGCCATGAGATAGGCTATCATTACGAGGACCTGTCCTTAACCGAAGGCGACGAAGAGAAAGCTATGGCTTCTTTTGCAAGGAATTTGGCGTATTTCCGGAAGTATTATCCAGTGAGCTCGGTATGCATGCATGGCAGCTCAACCTCGAAATATGACAATCGGTTGCTGTGGAAGAATCATCGGCTTTCAGACTATGGCTTAGTGGGAGAACCTTATCTGTCGGTTGACTTCAACCAGGTTTTTTACATTACCGACACGGGATATGCATGGGATGGAGGCAAATATGCGGTTCGTGATGTTGTGGAAAGCGGATTCGGATTGAAGTTTCATACCACTCAAGAGATAGTGAAATGCATTCAAGAAGGAGGTTTCCCTGAAAAAGCAATGTTTTTAGCCCATACTTTGTGGACCGATAGCTGGATACAATGGAACTGGCTGCATTTTAGGGAGTTGCTAAGGAATAATCTTAAACTGATGGCCAAAAACAATAAGAGAATTGCCAAGCTATATCGAGGCTTGGTCGAGGCTTATTGGAAAAGATAATGGGTTTTATGGCCTTTTAGTTATACACTTTTCGGAATTATTTGTATTTTTGCACGACTAAATACGCGTATTATTATGAAAAAGTCCAGACTCTTGTTGTTGTTATCCATCGCTTTGATAGGCTTGATGTCCACTTCCTGTGTCACTTCGAAAAAAGTGCGTTATTTGAGAGACATGCCTGCTTACGGTGTGCCTTTGAATGACAAGTTTGAAGCCACTATTGTTCCCTACGATGAATTGCGTATCTATGTGTTGGGTGATGGCAAGAATGAAGAATTGGTGAAGCCTTTCAATGTGTTAGGAACAGCTGGAAATAATAATGCAAACAATCGCATGGGTTATTTGGTGGATGTGAACGGCAATATTGAATTCCCTGTATTGGGAGAACTGCATGTGGCGGGACTGACCCGTTTGCAATTGCAGGACTTGATTGCTGAACAGCTGAAATCCAATGGCTATCTAAGCAATCCCAACGTGATGGTACGCTTCCTGAATTTTAAGGTGTTCTTCTTGGGAACGGAGAGTGGTAAAGTACTGAATATCAATGAGGAGCGTTGCACTTTCTTGGAAGCTTTGGCTATGGCTGGTGGTTTAGACCTCTATACCCGTCGCGATCGTATCGGCGTGATGCGCGAGGTGAACGGCAAGATGGTTATCCACTATTTGGATCCTCGTTCGGTGGAGATCTTTGATGATGAATTCTTCCTCTTGCAACAAAATGATATCATCTTCACGGAAGCAGGCTCGCGCCGCTTCCTCAAAGAGAGTTATTCCAATTGGCAATGGTTAGTATCTGGAATAACTTCGGTAGTGTCATTGTATTTGCTATATAAGAGTATAGAAAAAGATATTCAGAATTCCACCCACTAATACTAATATGTGATATGGAGAATAACAAAGTAAATACTTCTTCCAACGATACTTCGTTTCTTGACGATGATGCCAATAGCGGCTTCAAGTTTAAGGACCTGCTCTTTTTGGTGCTCCGTAACTTGCATTGGTTTATCCTTTGCGCTGCCATTTGCGGTTTGTATTCCTATTACAAGGTAAGAAACCAGGAGCGTATTTATGCCAGTTCGGCTTCCATCATGATTAAGATGGCAGTCAGTGGCGGCTCTGATACGTACCGTGGTTCATCGGCCATCAGTGCCATCACTGGGCAAGGTGTGGCTATCAGCTCGGTGCAAAATGAGATGATGGTGTTGAAGTCTCAGACCAATATGGAAAACATGGTGCGCAAGTTGAATCTGAACACTATGTATTCCTATAAGACCAAGATTGCGAAGCGCAATAAGGATCTTTATAAATCTTCTCCCATTGAAGTGACCTTCCCTGATATGGAGGAAGAAGCCAGTGCCTCCTTTACGGTACGCCCCATCGACAACAACTATGTCATGCTGGAAGACATTGGTGGCAATGTGCCTTCGATGAAGGTGAAGCTTAACGATACGGTGATGATTCCCCAAGGTCGTATGGTAGTGACGCCTACATGGATTTATAAGGATTTCATCAATACCCCCATCAAGGTGAATCGTAGACCTTTATCGGCAGTGGCTTCATCCTATCGTGGACGTATTGGCGTGAGACGAGACAACGACCGCAATTCGATTTTAAGGCTGTCCTTACGTGACACTTCACCTTTGCGCGCAGCTGATGCTCTGAACACCTTGATTGATGTCTACAATCAGGAGTCTATCGATGACCAGCAAAGGATTTTGGACTACTCGGAGGCCTTCATCAACGACCGTATCAACTACCTGATGACGGATATCAAGGACTATGAGCAGGTGTTTGTCGACTTCAAGCGCTCGCATAACCTGATTGACACCAAGTCGTTTGGCCAGACCTATGTGGCCAGCAGCGCGGCATCCACTGAGGAAGCGAAGAAACTGCGTGACCAGGCTGGCAATGTGCGTTTCTTAATCAATTTTATCGAGAATAATGAAGGCGAGTTGATTCCTATTGGTGCGGTCAACGTAGGTGCCGAAGCTACCTCTATCATCAAGAAATACAATGACAACCAGACGACTCTGGAAGGCTATCGTGCTGACGGAACAATGAATAACCCTGTAGCTGTTAACTTGCTGGAATCACAGAAAACATTACGATCATCCATCTTGGTAGTTTTGCAGACCAACCTCCAAGGTCTGGAGAGCCGTATCGATGCTGCAGATCGTGAACGCAGCATCGCCAACGCCCAGATTCAATCGGTGCCTACAGCCCAGTTAGAGCTGAACGAGGTGGGCCGTATGCAGAATATTAAGGAGAAGCTCTATCTTCAGTTGCTCACCAAACGCGAAGAATTGCTGCTTACAAGCCCTCAGTTGGAAGCTACCTCTCGTGTGATTGACTATGCCCAACCCAACCTAAAGCCTGTGGCGCCTGATGAGAAGAAGAATGTTATGACGGGCATACTCATTGGCTTAGCCATCCCCGCCGTCATTATGTTGCTTCGCAAGTTGCTTGATACCTCGGTTCATGACAGGGCTGATGTGCAGAAGAGCACCACCGCACCTTTCTTGGGCGATGTGCCTTACGAGAAGGGGCTGGAAGCCCATTCCATCGTGGTGCGCGAGAACGGGCGTGACTCGCTCTCCGAGTCGTTCCGTCTCATACGCTCCAGCTTGGAGTATATGAAGGACCGCAAGGAAGGTGCGCACGTCATCATGTTCTCGTCGTTCATGGTGTCGTCGGGAAAGACCTTCGTGTCGTCCAACCTGGCTGGTAGCTTCGCTTTCGCCTCGCGTAAGACGGTGCTGGTCGACTTGGACATTCGTAAGGGCACCCTCTCGAAGGTGTTCGACAGCAACGTGAAAGTGGGTGTGTCTAACTACCTTTCGGGTAAGACCGACAATATCGACGATATCATCCACTCTGATCCTAACATCCCGAACCTGGATATCATCTTCGCAGGTCCCATCCCGCCCAACCCGGCCGAGTTGCTCATGAGCACGCGTCTGGATGACATGATCGCCGAGCTGCGCAAGCGCTACGAATACATCTTCTTGGACAACGTGCCTGTGGGCATGGTGGCCGACTCCGACATCGTGAAGCGCGTGGCCGACACCACCATCTTCGTGCTGAGAGCGGGCAAGACCGACAAGCGCTTGCTCTTCGATGTCGACAAGTTCTATAAGGACGGCAAGTTCCCGAACCTCTGCATCGTGCTTAACTCGGTGGCGAAGAAGAAACGCGGCTATGGCTACTATGGCTACGGTTATGGTTATGGCTACGGCTACGGTTATGGCTATGGTTACGGCTATGGTTATGGCTACGGCAGCGACGAGGAAAAGAAAAAGAAGAAATGGTACCAACGCCTCTTCAAGAAGGACAAGCACCATCATCACCATCATCATTCCAGCTCGAGCAAGTCGTTAAACAAAGACGACGGTAAGGATTAAGCCATGTTCAGTTTCAAACACCGACTCCCCGACGACTTTTTCAAAGGCGCTTGTGATATTCATTGTCACTTGTTGCCTGGCGTCGACGATGGCTTTGCCACCGCCGAGAAGTCGCTGCATGCCCTCGAGGTGTTGGAGAAGCGTGGTGTCAGCAAGATGATCCTCACGCCGCATTTCATGAAGGACTATCCCGACAACGACAGGAACAGCATCACGGCCAAGTTCGAGACCTTCAAGGCGGAGGCGGCGAAGGTCAGCAAGATTGAGTTGCGCCTGGCGGCTGAGTATATGTTGGATGCCCGTTTTATGGAGCATTTCAAGCAGGGCTTCCTGTTTTTGGACAAGGACAACACCCATGTGCTTTGCGAGACGTCGTATATGATGTATGAGCACGGCATCACCGAGATGATCTATGAGATCATGCTCGAGGGCTTGCAACCTGTCATCGCTCACCCTGAGCGCTATGAGTACGCCAACAATGCTAACTATGCGCGTTGGAAGGACAAGAACTACAAGTTCCAGCTGAATCTGCTGTCGTTGGCTGGTGTGTATGGCGAGGCAGCCGAAGCCAAGGCACATTACCTCCTGAAAGAGGGTTTTTACAACTACATCGGCTCCGACATGCACGGGCTCGGCAACTTCGAGCGTTTCCTCCCCGAACTCAAGCTGAAGACGAAGGAAATCGACCAGCTGAGCCACCTGCTGGAGAATAATAAGAAGTTGTTTGGATAAGCAATAAGAGGAAAACTTCAAAAGGCCATCACATTCGTGGTGGCCTTTTTTTGTGTTTGGAGGTTCCCGCTTCGCGGGAATGGAGTTGAGTGTTAAGTGACCAGCGGCGGCAAGAAACAGTTACCGGGTGGTAACGGTCTCAAGCCGCCGCAGGTTACGTTTATTATGGCACTCCATTCCCGCCGGCAGGCGGGAACCTCTTAATAGAACAATAAAGTGTAAGCGCTTCGCTGAATGACGTTGCCCGAGTATCCTCCGTCATTGCGAGGAGGCACGACGAAGCAATCCAGATGAGACAGTTACAACAAAACAAACAAATCTTTCCACTCTGGATTCATTCCCTCAATCAAAGCTATCTTTGACGCCCTTGAACCTCCTTTGAGTTGTTTTTCTCTTGCAATGGCGTCTTTAATGGATTCATACTCCTCGTAGTATCCCAATTTGTCAACAGTATACTTGGCAGTAAAACTTTCAGGATGTAATTTCGTTTTATGCTCGTAAACACGATGTTTCAGTAAGGATGTAACTCCTGTGTATAAGGTGCCATTTCTTCGATTAAACAGGATGTAAACGTAGCCTTTCTTTTCAGAAGTCATTATGCAATAGTTTGGCCTGCAAAGATAGTAAACCTATACATTCTTTGTATGCTTAATTTCTGGATTGCTTCGTTCCTCGCAATGACGCGAAGCGACGACAAGAAGTTGGTCCTGGGAGCGTGGGAGATTGCGGATCAAGTCCGCAAATCCCCGATTCGACGATGCGAAGCGAGTCAATGACGCGAAGCGGCGACAAGGACTTATTGCTTCGCTTCGCTTGCAATTCGAAGATTCGACGGAGTCAATGACGCGAAGCGACGACAAGGGTGTAGTCCTCTAGCGGTGTAGGAGATTGCGGATCAAGTCCGCAATGACGGCAGGGGGGTGTGAGTATAGGGTTAAGAGGTTCCCCTTCGGGGAAATCGCTAGATTCGACGAAGTCAATGGAGTTGAGTGTTAAGTGACCAGCGGCGGCAAGAAACAGTTACCAGGTGGTAACGGTCTCAAGCCGCCGCAGGTTACGTTTATTATGGTACTCCATTCCCGCCGGCAGGCGGGAATCTCGTTATTACTTCAGTCCGCGAGCCTTCAAGTAAGGCTCATAGTCCGGGTCTTGGCCACGGAACTTGCGGTATTGCACCATGCCTTCGTCGTTGCCGCATTCTTGCAGGCAGTTCTTGCGGAACGAAGCAGCCAACTCAGGATTGAAGAGGTCGCCGGAGGTCTTGAAGTAGTTGAAGGCATCCTTGTCGAGTACCTCGGCCCAGGTGTAGGCATAGTAACCAGCGCTGTAGCCACCGTTGAAGATGTGGCTGAAGTTGGTGCTGCGGTAACGCGGAAGGATCTCGGGCATCAGGCCGATGGCGTCCATCTGCTCCTTCTCGAAGGCATCCACGTCTAAGTCTTTCACTTCGGTCAGCTCGTGGTACTTCATGTCGAGGATGGAGGCGGCGATGAGCTCGGTGGTCATGAAGCCTTGGTTGAACAAGGCGCTGTTCTCGATCTTCGTGATGAGGCTGTCGGGCATAGGCTCGCCGGTCTGGTAGTGCTTGGCGTACATGCGGATGACTTCAGGTTCGGCCACCCAGTTTTCCATGATTTGCGAAGGCATCTCAACGTAGTCGTGAGGCACGTTGCCACAGGTGCGCGAGTAGAGGCCGTCGCTGAAGAAAGCGTGCAGCGAGTGGCCAAACTCGTGCCACATCGTCTCTGTCTCGTCCCAAGTGAGCAGGGCAGGGGTGCCGCCCGAAGCAGGGGTGAAGTTCATCACGAGCGAGACGACGGGATAGATCTTCTTGCCGTTGATGTCGTGGCCGCTTTCCCGGAAACTCGTGCACCAGGCACCGCCGCTCTTCGACTCGCGCGGGTAGTAGTCCATGTAAAGGATGCCGAGGAAGTCGCCGTTGGCTTCTTTCACTTCGTAGGTCTCCACGCCAGGATAATAGACGGGCAAGTTAGTGTTTTGCGTGAAGGTGACACCGTACAACTTGTTGGCAGCCATAAACATACCGTTGCGCACGTTATCCACGGTCAGGTAAGGTTTGATTTGGTTCTCGTCAAAGTCGTATTTGGCCTTGCGGAGCTTCTCGGCATAGTACCACCAGTCCCAGCCTTCGAGCTTGATGTTGGCGCCTTCGGCATCGGCGATGGCTTGCATCTCGGCCAACTCCTTTTTGGCGAGTTGCTGAGCGGGATTGAAGATGTCAATCAAGAACTTGTCGACGGTCTTGGAGTCTTGCGCCATGTTGACGGCCAAAACGTAGTCGGCATAGTTGTCGTAGCCGAAGAGTTTGGCTTTCTGCACGCGCAGTTTCACCATCTCGTTGATGAGCTGTTTGTTGTCGTTTGCGTTGTTGTTGTCGCCACGGTTGTAGTAGGCCTTGTACATCTGTTCGCGCAAATCACGTCTTTCAGAAAATTGCAGGAAGGGGATGAGGCTGGGCTTGCTCAGGGTGAACACCCATTTGCCTTCGATGCTGTCGGCTTTGGCTTGCTCGGCGGCGGCATCGATGCTGGTCTGCGGCAGGCCAGCGAGGTCGGCTTTGTTCTCGATGATGAGCTTGTAGCCAGCGTTTTCCTTCAGCAGGTTGTTGCCGAATTGCAGGCTCAAAGTCGAGAGTTGTTCGTTGATTCGGCTCAGCTCGGCTTGCTGTTCGGTATCCAAGCCAGCGCCACTGCGGATGAAGTCCTGATGGTACTTCTCCACCACGCGGATCTGTTGGTCGTCGAGGCCCATCTCATTGCGGTGCTGATACACATAGTCGATGCGCTCGAAGAGTTTGGGGTTCATCATGATGGCGTCGCTGTGCTTCGAGAGCATGGGCAACACCTGTTCGGCGATGGCGATCATCTCGTCATTGGTGAGGCATTCGTTGAGGTTGAAGAACACATTGCTGACACGGTCGAGCGTTTGGCCCGACTTGTCGAAAGGCAGGATGGTGTTCGCGAAAGTGGCAGGCTCGGCATTGTTGCAGATGGCCTCTACTTCGGCCTGCTGCTCTTTGATGCCGGCCTCGAAGGCAGGCATGTAGTGCTCATTCTTGATTTGGTCGAACGGCGGCACCTGGAAAGGTGTCGTGTATTCGCTGAGGAAGGGATTCGGGCTTTCGACCTCGGCCTTTTGTTCAGGCTTGGAGGTGCATGAAGCCAAGGTGATGACGCTTAAAGCAATCATGTTGATAAGTTTTTTTGTCATTGTATTGGATTTTGATGCTTAAATCTGGGCTGCAAAGATAAAAAATGTTGTCTTTTTTGTTTGCATAAAAGAAAAACATTATTTTTGTAGATTATTTAGAATAAAAAACTAACATGAGTTACATTTCCTGGGACAAAAAGAAACTGGTCAATCTTGAGTTTACGCTCAACCGCGAGGTGTTGCGCTCCAACGCGAAAGGGGCGTTCCTGGCCGCCACGGTGATTGGCTGCAATACTCGAAAATACCACGGTTTATTAGTGGTTCCGCAACCACAGTTGGACAATAACAACCACGTGCTGCTGTCGAGCCTCGACGAGACCATCATCGAGAACAAGGAGGAGTTTCATCTTGGTGTGCACATGTACCCCGATGGCATCTTCGCTCCACGCGGCCACAAATACCTCCGCGACTTCACTGCCGACCCCATGCCAAAGCTCACCTACCGCATCGGCAACGTGGTGCTCGACAAGGAACTGATTTTCTCCTCGACCGAGGCTCGGCTCTTTGTGCGCTACACCCTGCGCGAAGCCGTGGTGCCCATCACTTTGCGTGTGCAGCCGTTTTTGGCCTTCCGCAACGTCCACATGCTCACGCACGAGAACTACGACGCCAGCCGAAAGGTGGAAATGGTGAAAAACGGCGCGTCGTGGCAACTCTACAAGGACTATTCGCGGCTGTTCCTGCAATTCAGCAGGTCGGCGGAATACACGCACATCCCGCATTGGTACTACAATATGTTCTATATCCGTGAACAAGAACGCGGCTATGAGGCCGCCGAGGACCAGTTTGTTCCCGGTTTCTTCGAACTCACGATGAAGCAAGGCGACACGGTGATTCTCTCGGTGAGCCTCAAGGAAGAAAGCCCTGCGGCCATCAAACGTCAGTGCGAGGCAGAGGTGAAGAGGCTGTTGCCTCAGACGAGTTACGAGGATTGCCTCGTGAAGGCCGCCGACCAGTTCATTATCCGTGATGCGAACGGCACGAAGCTTTGGGCCGGATTCCCTTGGTTCGGCTCCTGCAGCCGCGACACCTTCCTCGCTTTACCGGGCATCGCTTTGGCGCAAGGTGACGAGAAGACTTTTACTGCGTCACTTGATTACCTCATATCGAGGATGCAAGGGCCGTTCTTCCCGCACCGTTATTACCAGAAGAGTCTGTATTTCACGGCGGTCGACTCGCCGCTGTGGTTCTTCTATGTGTTGCAACGCTACGAAAAGATGCTCGGCAAGGAGAAGAAGGACATCTGGCGCAAATACAAGAAGCCGATGACGACCATCTTGGAGAGCTTCATTGCGGGCACCGATTTCAACGTGCATACCTTAGACAACGGCCTGCTCTATGCCGGTAATCGCGACTTGGCCTTGACTTGGATGAACGTCTTTGCCCAAGGCAAACCTTGGACACCGAGAACAGGCTTGGCTATTGAAGTCAATGCGTTGTGGTATAACGCTTTGCGCTATGCGGTTGAGTTGCTTGAGGCAGCCGAACCGAAGAGTGCATTGCTGAAGAAATGGAAAGAATTGGCTGACAAGGTGAAAGCCTCTTTTGCCTACACGTTTTATAATAAGGCTTGCGACAACTTCTTCGATTACGTGAATAGTAACGAGTGCAACACGCAGGTACGCCCCAACCTACTGATTGCGGCGGCTTTGCCTTACACGCCGATGACCGAAACGATGCAAAAACGAGCCTTCGACATTACTGTTTCCGAGTTGCTGACACCGAGAGGCATCCGCTCGTTGTCGCCCAACGACGAGAACTATAAGGGCATCACCATAGGCAACCACTCGGAGCGTGAGCGGGCGTATCATAACGGCACGGCATTTCCGTGGCTGATTACCTTCTTTGCTGATTTGGCCGTGAAACTTTATGGCAAGTCGGCAGCGGCTAATCTCGAGGATCTGTACAACGGCTTCGAGGAGGCCATCAAGGAGAACGGCATCGGGACGATTTCGGAGATTTACGACGGCAATCCGCCCTTTGAGGCACGTGGCTGCATCTCGCAGTCGACGAGCGTTGGGGCATTGCTATATTTACATTATCTGATACAAAAGTTGAATGGTGATTTTAAAGGCATAGATACACTCGACCAGCCGTCCATGTCATACCGACCGACGGTAGGAGGGAGCGTATCTATGGACGGCCAGTCTCAGTATGACATGCCTTCAAAATCCAAAAAAACAAAGAAAGGAGGCTCAAAATGAGAGTCCTGATGTTTGGGTGGGAGTTCCCCCCGCATATCACAGGCGGCCTTGGAACGGCTTGCTATGGCATGACCAAAGGCTTGGCAAAGAACGGCGTTGAAGTGCTGTTTGTGGTGCCTCGTGCCTACGGCGACGAGGACGAAAGCAACGTCCGCTTGCTCAACGCCAGCGACGTGACCATCGACATCGACCATGAGGCCGATAGAAGTTATTGGGAGCGTGTGCAATACATGGAAATCGGGTCCAACATCATCCCGTATGTCGGGCCGGAGGAGTTCGCCAACGTGCTGGAATACGACCGTCATGTGGTGGAGAACTTCAACCGCAGCGGGTCGGTGTTTGCGCGCAACTACCAGTTTTCGGGCAAATACGGCATGAACCTGATGGAGGAGGTGGCACGCTACGCCTTGATTGGCTCGTCGTTGGCCACGAAATACGACTTCGACGTCATCCACGCCCACGACTGGCTGACCTATTCGGCAGGCATCGCGGCCAAGGAGACCACAGGCAAGCCGCTCGTGGTGCACATGCACGCCACCGAGTTCGACCGCTCGGGCGAGAACATCAACACGGATGTTTACGCCATTGAGCGACGTGGCATGGAAGCCGCCGACCGCGTGATCACGGTGAGCAATCTGACGCGCAACATCGTCATCGAGAAATACGGCATCGACCCGAACAAGGTCGTCACGGTGCACAACGCCGTCGAGCCTAACGACAAGCCCAAGTCGGAGTACGAACGCAGCGGCTTGGATGCCAAGGTGGTGACGTTCCTCGGCAGAATCACCTACCAGAAAGGGCCGGAATACTTCATCGAGGCGGCCTATAAGATCCACCAGGTCGACCCGAGCATCCATTTCGTGATGGCGGGCACGGGCGACATGCTGGAGAAGATGATCCGTCGCGTGGCGCAGTTGGGCATGGGCAGCCATTTCCACTTCACGGGCTTCCTGAAGGGCGAGGCCGTCGACCAGATGTTTGCCATGACCGATGTGTTCGTCATGCCGTCCATCTCCGAGCCGTTCGGCATCGTGCCGTTGGAGGCCATGCGTCTCAACGTGCCGGTGGTCATCAGCAAGCAGTCGGGCGTTTCGGAGGTGGTGAAGCATGCCCTGAAGGTCGACTTCTGGGACATTAACGGTTTGGCAGATTCCATCTATGCACTCTGCCACTACAAGCCTTTGGCCGACTGCTTCAAGGACGAAGGCAAGGACGAGGTGGACAGCCTCAAGTGGGAAGCCGCCGCGAAGAAAATCAAGGCGGTTTATGAGTCAGTGGTTTAATATGATAGATTGAGTTGTCGCAAAACTTGCGACATCTCGAATGGAAAAAAAGAAAACAAACAAATAGCGCTATGAAATACAAAACCAAGCCTTTGACCGTCATTGCGGGCTCGACCCGCAATCTCCTGAGCGAAAGGGACTCCCTCCAGCGTAGGAGATGGCGGATGCTGCTCCGCCATGACGGAAGAGGTGCTAGGTTAGTATTTCCCAGTTTAAGTAAATAAAAAATGAATAATACTATGAAACGAAAAATACTATTATTAATCCTCCTTTTCGCCGCAGCCTTCCCAGCCTTTGCACAGATTGAGGAAGAAATTCAGCAATCGAAGACGGAGAAGATTGCCAAGGGCAGGGCCTATCTCTTGGAGAAATTCCTTGACCGCGACTACGACAAGGTGAAGGAAGTCAAGGACTATCTGATGACGTTGGAAGACGATAATTATGTTGCATTTTGGCCGAGCGAGTTATATCATATCCTTCAATGGACAAAGGAATACGGCGAATTGACCTCATTGTTGCGTAGTATGGATTCTGTCTATTTTAGCGTACCTGACTACACTAAAAAGAAAGTGCTCCCAGAATATGATGACCTTTATAAACAACTATATTTGCGTGGTATGGAGGATAAACATCTGCTTCAATTTGGTTTGCAGGAAGCAGACTTGACTTCGGAGGACAGAGCCTTCCTCACCATGTTTTTGGATTGGCTGTTTGTGGAAAAGCATTATTTGGTCATAGATGTTCAAAAAGATGAAAACCAGACAAGAGTGAATGAAATGGCGACCCGGTTCTTGTCGGATTATCCCAACAGTGACTACAGGTATTTTGTAAGGCATGCGATTCGCAAGCAGTATGTGGAGAATGATTGGGGCTGGGGAATAGGTCTAGATATTTGTGGAGGTTTTCTGACGGGTTCATTGAAAGATAAATTCATGCCGATTATTGGCTTCGGAATCAGTTTCGATGTGCTATACAAAAAGTTCCTTCTCAATTTGGGATATGATATTATCCTTAGTGATACAAAGAAAGACCAACCCTATTCGGGAGGCATTTATCCTGCTGGAAGTCGTGACAATGTGATGAACTTCTATGCGGATCTTGGCTATCGTTTTGTTGACGGTCGTTTAATCAGTGTCGCTCCGTTTGTGGGAATAGGTGGGGCTTGGGATACCTACGGCACTGGCCAATACGATAAGCCAAACATATCCGAATTAGATAAGTTCTACACAACCTTTCAGGCAGGTTTGATTTTTGACATCAAGCCAAGAAACTTGGGGATAACAATCATCAGAGTCAAGTATAATTGTGGCATTGCGCCGATTAATGGCAACATTTCCACAGTCAATGTGATCTCGGTTGGAGGTACTGGTGTCATTCGAAAGAATAAACGTATATATTGAATTGAAAAATAAATACTTATACATATGAGCAAATCAATCTGTTTCTATTTCCAAGTGCATCAGCCCTATAGGCTGCGCACGTATCGTTTCTTCGAGATTGGGAAGAAACACTATTACTACGACGACTACAGCAACCGTATGATTATGCGGCGCGTGGCGGAGAAGTGCTACCTGCCCATGAACGAGTTGCTGATGCGACAAATCGAACAACTGGGCGACCAGTTCAAGGTGGCGTTCTCGTTTTCGGGCGTGGTCATCGAGCAGATGGAGCAATATGCCCCCGAGGTGCTCGAGAGCTTCCAGAAGCTGGTGGCCACGGGTAGGGTAGAGGTGCTTTCGGAGTCCTACGCCCACAGCCTCGCCTCGCTCAACAACCCCGACGAGTTCAAGCGTCAGGTGCTGGCCCACAAGCGCAAGATGAAGGAAGTGTTTGGCGTCACGCCCAAGACCTTCCGCAACACCGAGCTGATCTATAGCGACGAAATCGGGGCGACGGTGGCCGGCATGGGCTACAACCTCATGCTTACCGAAGGCGCGAAGCACATCTTGGGCTGGAAGAGTCCCAACTACATGTACGCCAACGCCATCAATCCGAAGTTGAAGGTGCTGCTGCGCAACTTCAAATTCAGCGACGAGATTGCCTTCCGCTTTGTGCAGGACGGTTTCCGCACGGAGGACTTTGTCAGCTGGCTCAACGCTTTGCCCGAAGAGGAAGAGGTGGTCAACGTCTTCATGGACTACGAGACTTTCGGCGAGCACCAGCAGGCCGAGACGGGCATCTTCGACTTCATGGAGCGTTTGCCCAAGGCGGTTCTGGAAGGCAGCAAGTTCAAGTTCGCCACGCCGCAGGAGTTGGCCAAGACCTTGCAGCCGGTGAGCGCGGTCAACGTGCCCAACGTGCTCTCGTGGAGCGACGAGGAGCGCGACCTCACGGCCTGGCTCGGCAACCCCTTGCAGGACGATGCCTATCGCGCCCTTTACGACCTCACGGCCAAGGTGCATCGCATCAAGGACGAAGAGCTGCAGCAGGATTGGACCATGCTTCAGACTTCCGACCATTTCTACTATATGTGCACGAAGTGGCTCTCCGACGGTGTGGTGCATAAGTACTTCAACCACTATGCTTCGCCGTATGACGCCTATGTCAACTACATGAATGTGCTGACCGACTTCACCGATAGGGTGACGAAGCTGTCGAAGCGGAAAGTGGCAGGCTAAGTCGGCCTTCTATGTCATTCCGAGGATTTTGAAGGCATAGATACGCTCCTTCGTTCCTCGGTCGGTATGACATGCCTTCAAAATCCGAAAGGAATCTATAGAAGGCGGTTAATTTTGAATTTTTGAATTTTAAATTTTTGAATCTTAAATAAATGAAAAACCCCGAATACCTGTTTGAAACCAGTTGGGAAGTGTGCAACATGGTGGGCGGTATCTATACGGTGCTCTCCACGAAGTCGAATGTAATGCGCCAATTGCTGAACGACCACTATATCACGGTTGGTCCGGATGTGGTCAAGGAAGCACATGAGTCCCTGTATTTTGTAGAAGACAACGAACTCTTTCCCGAGTGGCGCGAAAGGGCGTTGGCTCAAGGCCTGAAATTCCGCATCGGTCATTGGAAGGTCGAGAGCAACCCCATCGCCATCTTGGTGGATTACACCCCGCTTTATCAGACCAAGAATGAGATCCTGGGACACCTTTGGGAACAGTATGAACTGGACAGCATCCGCGGTCAGTGGGATTATATCGAACCTGTGTTGTTCGGCTATGCCGCCGGTCAGGTGATTGAGAGTTTCTGTAATTTCTATCTGCAGCAGACCAGCCATATCGTGGCACAGTTCCACGAGTGGATGACGGGCTCGGGTGTGCTTTATCTGAAGGAGCATTGCCCACAGATTGCCACCGCGTTCACCACGCACGCCACCTACCTCGGCCGTGCCATCTCGGGCAACGGCATGCCGCTTTACGATAACCTGAAGACCTACCTGCCTTCGGTGATGGCCATGCAGTTCAATGTGGTCTCGCAGCAGTCGATGGAGCAGAAGGCGGCCAAGAATGCCGATTCCTTCACGACGGTGAGCGACATCACGGCGCAGGAGTGCGAGCAATTCCTCTACCGCAAGCCCGATGTGGTGACGAAGAATGGTATCGACCACACCTTTAGGCAAGATGAAGCCGCTTTCGCTGAGAAACGCAAAGCCACTCGTGCCCAGATCCTGAAAATTGCCGGGACTTTGTGCGGCGAGACCCTCGACCCCAACAGCCTTATGGTGATCAACAGCGGCCGTTACGAATTCAAGAACAAGGGCATCGACCTCTTCATCGAGGCCTTGCGACGTCTGAATGAAGACAAGAACCTGCCGCGTACGGTAGTGGCAGTGATTGCCGTGCCGGCCAACATCGCAGGCCCTTCAAAAGACCTGCAACACCGCCTTGACGGCACCAACGCCATCATGGGCCATACCGATTTCCCTGCCACGCACCATATCTTTGAATATGAAAACGATGCGATTCTGAATACCTTGCGTAACTCGGGTCTGCAGAACGATGCCAACGACAAAGTGAAGGTAATGTTTGTGCCAGCTTATCTCAACGGCAACGACGGCATTTTCAATATAACCTATTCCGAGTTCCTCTCAGCATTTGATTTCTCAGTATTCCCATCCTATTATGAGCCTTGGGGCTATACGCCGCTTGAAAGCGTGGCCTTGGGCATCCCGACCTTGACTTCAGATGTCTCGGGTTTTGGCAAGTTTGTCCAGCAGGAATGCAAGGGCAACGAAGCTGTTACCGTGGTTTCGCGTCAGGTGGGTGACAATGACAAGGTGATCGAAGAGATTGTCTCCGCTTTGCGCCGTTTCTTAAATATGACTGACAAAGGCATGGCAATAGTGTCGGAAGCCGCCTTGCAAGTGGCAGAAAAACTGCTTTGGAAAGACTTGATTGTCAGCTATCAGAAGGCTTGGGATGTGGCTTTGGAAAAAGCAGGTGGCCGCCATTACATGATGGAGCCTGTGCCATACGCTGATATGATGCATGAGGTGGTCTACCAGAAGAACGACACACCGAGTTGGAAGAAGGTGCTGGTGAAACCCGTCTATTCGCCCGAGATGAAGAAGCTCGAAGAGCTCTCGCGTAACATTTGGTGGTGCTGGAACGTGGATGCCATCGAACTGTTTGAGAGCATCGACCCTGTGGCATGGAAAGCCACGGAGCAAAACCCCGTCGCCTTGATGGAAGGCCTTTCCGTTGAGCAGATCAAGGACTTGGAAAACAATTCGGACTTCGTCGAACGCCTCAACAAGGTCTACGACCAGTTCAAGGCATATATGGCACAGCCCTCGCAGCAGAAGGACCTCATCGCTTATTTCAGCATGGAATACGGCTTGATGAAGAGCCTTAAGATCTATTCTGGCGGCCTCGGCATCTTGGCTGGCGACTACATGAAGCAGGCCTCCGACTCTAACGCCAATATGGTGGGCATCGGTTTGCTGTATCGTTTCGGCTATTTTGCCCAGGAGATTACTGTCTCTGGCGAACAGCGCGCCGAGTACATCCCGCAGAAATTCTCTCAGTTGCCACTGATACCGGTGCTTAACGAACAAGGTGAATGGGTGAAGGTGAGCATAGCCTTCCCAGGCCGCTCGGTCTATGCCAAGGCATGGCGTGTCAATGTGGGTAGGATAGGACTCTACCTGTTGGACACCGATATCGAGGAGAACTCGCTCGAGGACCGTGGCATCACAAGTCGGCTCTATGGTGGCGACAGCGAGATGCGCATCAAGCAAGAGATGTTCCTCGGTGTGGGCGGTATCCGTCTCTTGGAAGCCATGGGCGTGAAGCCTACCATCTACCACTGCAACGAGGGTCATGCCGCCTTCAGTGGACTGGAGCGTCTGCGTGTCTACATCAACAAGCACAATCTCGATTTCGACGTCGCACTTGAGTTGGTGAGGGCCTCCACCTTATTTACTACGCACACACCTGTGCCTGCGGGGCACGATGCCTTCGAAGAGCACCTCATCCGTACTTATATGCCTCACTATGCCAACCGCATGAACATCAGTTGGGAACGCTTCATGGGCTTGGGTCGCTTCAACCCCAATAACCCGAACGAGAAGTTCTCGATGAGCGTGTTGGCCACCAACCTCAGCCAAGAGGTGAACGGCGTGAGTAAGATCCATGGCCGTGTGTCGCGCGAGATGTTCCAGTCGCTGTGGCCGGGTTATTTCGCTGAGGAGAACCACATCGGTTATGTCACCAACGGCGTGCATCTGCCCACTTGGAGCAACCGACTTTGGCAGAGCCTCTTTAAAGACACCTTCGGTCCTGATTACATCGACACCCAATCGGACGTAAAGATGTGGGAGCGGATCAACGAAGTGCCGGATGAGAAGATCTGGAACATCCGCAAACAATTGAAACACGAATTGATTGTTTATCTGGGAGAGAAGATTAAGGAAGATATGCGCCAGCGTCAGGAGAGTCCGAAACTCATCATGCAGACTGTCAACAGCTTGAACGAGAATGCGTTGATTGTTGGCTTTGCTCGCCGTTTCGCCACTTACAAACGAGCCCATCTGCTGTTTGGCAATTTGGAGCGTCTGTCGCAGTTGGTCAATGACCCGAAGCGCCCCGTCATCTTCCTCTTTGCCGGTAAGGCGCACCCCAACGACAAGGCGGGTCAAGACCTCATCAAGATGATCATTGACATCTCACGTCGCCCCGAGTTTATCGGTAAGATACTGTTTATCAGCAACTACGATATGGAACTCGGAGGCCGCCTGACCAGTGGCGTGGATGTGTGGCTCAATACGCCGACGCGTCCGCTCGAAGCCTCTGGCACCAGTGGTGAGAAAGCTGTGATGAATGGCGTGCTCAACTTCTCCGTCTTGGACGGCTGGTGGGCTGAGGGCTATCGTCCCGACGCCGGCTGGGCCATCCAGGAGAAGCGCACCTATCAGGACCAGCGCTATCAGGACGAGATGGATGCCGAGACGATCTACAACACATTGGAAAACGAGATCGTACCGCTCTACTATGCCCGCAATGTGCATGAGGTGCCTACGGGATGGGTGGCCGCCATGAAGAAGTGCCTCAACGAAATCTCGCCGTGCTTCACCATGAAACGCATGATGGACGACTACTTCGAGAGGTACTATAACAAGTTGATCGATCGCACCCACTGGATGCGTGCCAACCGTTACCAGAAGGCCTTTGAGATCAATGCTTGGAAGACACGCGTGCGCAACAACTGGGACAAGGTAGAGGTGAAGTCGCTCATCCTTCCCGACACCAACGTGCGTCCTTTGACCTTCGGCGAGCAGTTTATCGCTGAGATTACGCTGCTTACGCCCGACCTTGAGCCTGGCGACCTCGCCATCGAGCTGCTCTTTGGCAAGAAGACCAACGACCAGGTGGACGAGATTACCGCTGTCCACAAGATGAAACTCGTCGACTCGGGCGACCGCTGGGTGAAGTACTACATCAAAGTGCCGATCAAGCGTGCTGGGGTGTATGATTTCACCTTCCGTGTGTATCCTACCAACAAGATGCTGCCGCATCGTCAGGACTTCCCGTTGGTGAAGTGGATCTGATGCGAAAAATAACCTATCAGAAGGGGCGGAGAGCGACGCTTTCCGCCTTTTTTTTGTCTTATATCCTAAAATTCCACAATTTGTATCCTAAAATTCCACAAAATGACTAGGGGTAAAACCTCACGCGCGTGTCTTATAGGTGTCTAGACAACAAAAAAACGCGTTTTTATGCATTCATACGCTTGTATGCTTAGAAAAAATCCGTCCTTCGTCATGCCCTATGACGAGGCGTTACGCTTTTATATGTTGGAAATCAATTCAATTCACTTATTTATTAACTTAATTCATTCATTATGAAAAAGAAAGTATTTTCTTTGATGATGATGCTCTTGCTTGCCTTTGTTGGCTTTGTGAGAGCAGACGAACTGACCGTACACGATGGTAGTGCTACCAACGGATACGTGCCGGTTTACGGCTTTTATGCCGATGCTTACTTGAAGTGCGAGATGGTTTATCCCGCCTCCGAGTTGAGCGCAATGAATGGCGGCCAAATCAGTAGCATGGCCTTTGGTATCAGCTCTCCTGCCGCGGAGGCTTGGACGGCAACGTTCGAAGTGTTCGTGAAAGAGGTGAGTGATGCTACCATCAGTGACTTCACTGGCACCACTGGAGCTACCACTGTTTACACTGGTACTCTTGATGGTACAGGCAGCACGATGACCGTCAATTTTACCGCCCCTTACACCTACAATGGCGGTAACCTGCTCGTTGGTTTCTATTTGACGACCACGGGTAACTACAAGTCCATTTCTTGGGCTGGTGAAACTGTGAACGGTGCTTCCGTCCAAGGCTACAGCTACAGCAGCCTGAGCGACATCACCGCCACGCAGCGCAACTTCCTGCCCAAGACCACCTTCACCTACATCGCTGGTGGCGGTGGTGGCGGTATGGTTGAGGACCAGCTCCATGTGAAGTACATGGACGGTGAAGAGGAAGTCATCGACTCCCTGAACCTCGGCGTCCGCCCGATCAACGCTTGGATGGAGCCCTTCGAGTTCACGATGTACACCGAGGGTCGCCAGTACACGGTGACCGTCCTCGACTTCACCCCCAGCGATGGCATGTTCAGCGTTGAAGGTCAAGAACTGCCTTTCCAGGTGGTTGACGAGGAAGGCGTGCAGCTGACCATGGGCACCAACGCCACTGAGGCTGGCATCGTCGAGCGTCAGTTCGTTGCCATCACCGAAGGCAACCGTTCGGCTCACATCTGGCCCGTCGTGGTTGAGCTCTACGAGCCTCTGACTCCCGATGTATGGGAGCTGGCTTGCGAAGAGGCCACTGAATTCCCCTTCGTGGAAGTGCCTCAGACGGCCCACAACATGCAGCTTCACAACGACTACACCCTGCCTTTCCCTGAGATTCCGGAAGGCTACGATGCCGTCTACAAACTCGTGTTTGACCAAGACGTCATGCTGAACGCCAGCGTCACTGCTGGTGAGAACGGCAAGGTGGCTCTCTATCGTGAGGGCTTTGAAGGCGAAGGCGGTCCCATGGCCGATAACTACTACACTGGCCCCAGCGCCAATGGCGGCGGTGCCAGCGGCGGCAGCTTCGAAGCCATGATTGGCGACGAGACTTCGACCACCACTTCGACCTACTTCCCCTTCCACACCCTGTGGAACTACTCCATTGGTGAGAACCTCTTCCTCGCTTCCGAGCTGACCGAGGCCGGTGTGACCACCGCCCCGATGACGAGCTTGAGCTGGTATGTGAGTTCGACCACCTGCACCACGGCCCAAAATGGCATCAGCATTTGGATGGCCAACGTGAGCGACAGCGAACTGACCGCTACCTCGCACACCACCGCTGGTATGACCCTCGTCTATACTGGCGCCGACGTGCTGCCCGTGGCTGGCCAATGGAATGAGTTCGAGTTCAATGCCGGCAACTTCGCTTGGGACGGCCACAGCAACGTGCTGGTCGTTTGCCAAAGACTTAACGGCGATTGGGAAGGTAGCGTGAGCTGGCAGACCCACAACCCGGGCTTCACTGCCATGACTTATGACTATGACGACTACGAGGTCTATGACATGACGAGCCAGACCTACTCGATGTATACCTCGGCCACCAACCGTGCCAACATCATCTTCAAGGCCAATGGCCGTGCTGTTGCTCGCGAAAGCATCGTTGACTTCGAGGATGGTAACTTCCCGCCCGAGGGTTGGACCGACGGTAGTGTCTACAATGACTGGTATGTCGATACGGAAGATTACTGGGACGAAGTACCTGCCTACAATGGTACTTACTCGCTTTATATCGACGGTAATGGTGCCTATGGTAATGACTACTTCATCTCTCCTGCCATTGAGTTGAACGGTGCAGGCACGATGAGTTTTGCCTATGCCACTCCGGATTGGTCTGGTGACCAGAACGACCTTTCGGTAGGTTATGGTACCTCTCTCAATGGTCCTTGGACCATCTTCCCGAATGCCAACGAACTGCAGAGCAATAGCTGGCAGACGGTTACTATCGACCTGAGCAGCCTCACTGGTACTTATTACATTGCCTTCATCAGCTATGACGGTTATGGTTACTGCACCGCTATTGACGACATCAATATCGATGTTCCTACCACTCCGACTCCTGGTCCGGAACCGACTCCTGCTGGCGAAATGGCCTATGGTCCTGAGATCGTCAATGCCGCCGTTCAGGCTGGTACCTACTACCTGGTTGCCTCTTCGACCGATGCTGACCTCGAGGTCACCATCAACGCCGAAGACATGCCTTGCCCGGATGTCGAGGCCGAAGGCTTTGCCTTCAACCCGACTCCTGCCGACGACGCCGACGAGGTTGAACCCGGCAGCGTGACCCTGCGTTGGAACATCCCCGCCTATGCCACTGGTTGGAGACTGGTCTTCGGTAGCACCTACTACCCGGATCCCAACCACCCGCAGACGATCATGTATCCTGAGGATGGCAGCTTCACCACTGAACTGGCTAACAGCTATACGGTGCGCAACCTTTGGAACAACACCAACTACTTCTGGCACGTCGAGTTCAACAACGACGGTTGCCCGGAAGGCGTGAGCAGCCCGATCTGGGGCTTCACCACCCACCTCAACATCCCGACCAACCTTACCGCTGTTGACTACACTGTGTTCGACGACGAACAGATCGTCCTCAACTGGAACGCTGTTGTCGACCGCACCTATCGTTTCTACAACGTGTATCGTGACGGTGAACTGATTGGTAACACTCAGGTGAACAACATCAGCAACTCCACCTACACCGACGGTCCTCTGGAGTACAACATGGAAGGTTACACTTATTATGTCACCGCCGTGTACGACGAAGGCGAAAGCGCCCCGAGTGATCCTGTCACCGTGAAGGTCTCTGGCTACGGCAATGTGGACGGTCACGTCTACGAACAGGACGGCACCACCGGCATCGCTGGTGCTACCGTGACCATGATTGGCCAAGACGAGTTCGGTGTGAGCCACACCTACAACTTCACGACCAACGCTCAAGGTTACTACACTGGCCACATCTATGCTGGCCCCGCCTACGACGGCCAAGCCGCCAAGGACGGTTACCAGACCGCTTATGTGCCTGTCCAGGGTGAACCTATCGTAATCAACTACGACCAGACCACGAGCCCGATCGACTACATCCTTGATGAGAACTTCGATCCCGTTTGCGGTGTCATCGCTGAGTACTATCCTGACAGCCTGGATCCCAACAGCCCGTACGTTAAGGTATACTGGGGCTGCGGTCTGCCTGGCAGCGAAATCATCGAGCCCTTCGAGACTGGCGACTTCAGCCTGTTCGATTGGCAGATCGATCCCACCTATCCTTGGGTCATTGATAACCAGCATGCCTACGAAGGCACCTACTGCATGAAGAGCGGTAACCAGCAAGTGCTTGAATCCACTTCAACGATGCAGGTTACGGTGAACATCCCTGCTGATGGTATCATGAGCTTCTTCGGTAAGATCAGCTGCGAGAACAGCTGGGACTACGGTTACTTCTACATCGACGGCGTCCGTAAAGGCAGCTACACTGGTGAAAGCAACTGGAGTGAGAAGACCTTCGACATCACCGCCGGTGACCACACCTTCAAGTGGGAATACACTGAAGACTACATCATCTCTCAAGGTGACGACTGCTTCTATGTCGACTACATCACCTTCTACAAGCAACCCGAACCCGCTGTCCCGGGCATGACCTATGACTTCGATAACAGCTCGATGCAGGGCTGGACTTCGGTCGACGCCGACGGCGATGGTAAGGGCTGGATGCTTGGTAGCGAACTGATGAGCGGTGTTGCTGGCCACAATGGCTCGCCCGACTTCGTGTTCTCACAGAGCTACGACAACAACACGGGTGTCCTCTATCCCGACAACTACCTCGTTTCGCCTCAGGTGCAACTCGGTGGTATCGTCAGATTCTACGCCTGCGCCCAGGATGCCAACTATGCTGCTGAGCACTTCGGCCTGGCCGTTTCGACGACCAACACCAACCCGAGCTCCTTCACCATGGTCCAAGAGTGGACGATGAGCGCCAAGAGCGTTGCCGCTCCTGCTGGCAGACCCGTCAAGGGCAGCCGCAGCGGCCGTGAGCAAGGCAACTGGTACGAATATACCGTTGATCTGAGCGCCTACAGTGGCAATGGTTATGTGGCTATCCGTCACTTCAACTGCAGCGATATGTTCTACCTCGACGTCGATGACATCACCATCGGCGAACCTGGTAAGGGCATGCCTGAGACCCGTAGCCTCGATCACTACAGAGTGTATCGTACGAACTGCTACAACGATGGTCCCTACACACTTGAAAACACTGTGTTGCTGGCTTCCGTCTGGGTGCCCGACACTGTTTACATCGACGTTGAATGGGCCGACCTCGAGCCTGGCGTCTACAAGTGGGGCGTTGGTTCCGTGTATAGCGGCAACCGCGGCGAAGAGATCGAAGGCGAAATCAACTGGAGCGAACCTGTCACTGTCAACAATAACCGTGACATGACTGTTGACTTTGAAAGCGGCATGCCTGCTGGCTGGACCGTCATCGATGCCAACAACGATGGTTGGACCTGGACTTTGACCTCTGACATCCCGACCACTTGGACCTACTATTCAAGCTTGACTCTTGATTGGTATCACGGTGGTTCGAACGCCATCTGCAGCGGCAGCTACATCAATGGTGTGGGTGCCCTGAATCCTGATGAATATCTCGTTTCACCTCAGGTGAACCTCGGTGCTGGTTCTTCAATCAGCTTCTGGGTGGCTGCCACCGACGCGAGCTATGCTGCCGACCACTTCGGTGTGTTCATCTCCGACAACGGCACCAGCAACTGGACTTCGGTTCAGGAATGGACATTGACTGGCGCGAAGAGCGGTCTGATGGGTGGCGCTGCCTCACGTGACGGCGAAGGCCTCAGACTCGGCACTTGGTTCAACTACACGGTTGACCTGAGCGCATATAACGGTCAGAAGTATGTTGCCTTCCGTCACTTCAACTGCTACGACCAGTACATCATGTGCTTGGACGACATCACCATCGTTGAAAGTGCTGGTGGTCCTACGCCTCCGACTCCTCCGACTCCGGGTAGCAACGACCTGCAACTGCCTCGCGAGAGCGAGATTGTTTGGTCGAACTGCCTCGACAAGGATATGTGGCTCAATGGCGTGACTGTCAACGTGCTGCTCAACAGCGCCGACAGCCCGGAGGGCACCACGGTCGACTTCACCAACCTGAACGAGGTTGAACAGCAGAACTATCCTGTTAGCCAGCTCGTCCTCGACGAAAGCGGCTACTATGCCTTCGAAAGCTTCCGCCGTGGCGAATATGCTGTCAAGGTGCGTCACGAAGGCTATGAGCCTATCGACGACACGGTCAGCATCTGGGAGAACACTGACCTCCGTTATGTGATGACCGAGATCTTCTACGGTATCGAGAACCTCTACGTCTCTCGCACTGGCTGGGCCATGTGGGATGACAGCCACAACACTCCTGGTGGTGGCGGCGGTGGCGGCGGCCAAAGCGGCGTCACTTCGTTCAGCGACGACTTCGAGGGTGGCCTCGGCAACTGGAATATTGTTGACGCCGACGGCGATGGCCATAACTGGTATCACAGCTCACAGAGCATGACTTATGCTTGCTATGACTACACTGGTTGGGGTCACAACCAATCCGACGGCTTCGCTGTCTCTTCGTCTTACACCGACTGCACCTATGATTCTTATGACCCGAACAACTTCATGATCACCAATCAGAAGTATTCGATCACTTCGAACTCCGTGCTGAACTTCTGGGCCGACTACGGCAACGACAGCTATCCCGATCACTTCGGCGTGGCTGTGGCTACGGTCGACAACCCGACACCTGCCGACTTCACCATGGTTTGGGAAGGTACTGCCAAGAGCGGCAATGCCGGTAAGTCTCAAATCCGCCACGACGGCGAACGTTACATGAACTGGCGTTCACACAGCGTCGACCTGAGCGCTTACGCTGGCCAGGATGTCTACATCGCCTTCCGTCACTTCAACAGCTACGACCAGTACGAAATCTACATCGACGACGTTGAGCTGACCGGTGGCGCCAAGAGCGGTGACCGTCACCTTGAATATTATAAGGTGATGTGCACCAGCATCGACGGTGTGCCGATCTTCAACCACAACACCACACATCCGTTCTGCCAGCTGTCGACCAACGAGCCTTACAACGCTCCGCTGGTTGAAGGTGAACACTACCTCTGCAAGGTCGCTTGCATGTACTCCACTGGCCTCGGTGCTTGGAGCGAGCCCGTCGAATGGGTCTACGAACCTTGCGATCACTGGGGACCTGTTGACGAAGTCACTGTGAACACTACCGGCCAAGGCAACCACGTCCAGTGGGTGTTCGAACACGGCTTCAACCCCTACGGTGGTGATACTCCTGGTCCTGGCCCGCAACCCGGCGCTGGTGACTGGTACTACTATGACAATGGTGTCAACGTTGACGCTGTTGGTTTGACCGCTGGTGGTTCCTTCTACTGGGGCGTCATGTTCCCCGCTGGCAGCTACGAAGGCAACATGGTGACCAAGGTCAGCATGTTTGACTACTCTGCCCACACGGGTAACATCCTGGTCTACCAAGGCGGTTCCACCGCTCCTGGTACCTTGGTTGGACAGCAAGCCTACACTTGCACTGGCAGTGAAGACTTCGTTGAATGGGAGTTCGCCGCTCCTGTTGCTATCGATCCTACCCAGAACCTCTGGATTGTGATGAACAACAGCAATGGTCAATATGTGGCTTCTGCATGCGACAACACCGGTGATGCCAACGGCCGTTGGGTCAGTATTGACGGCACCGCTTGGGAAGACATCGCTGCTGCTGGTCTGCCTTACACTTGGATGATCCGCGCCTACGTCGCCGCTGGTGCCAAGGGCGAGCCTAAGGCTATCAGCTACAACGGCAACTCCAGCCACAGCGGTACCTTCGCCATCTCTGGCAATGGTCCTCGCATCAGAAGAGGTGAGGTTGTCAGCTATGTGATGATCAGCGAGAGCGCTCTCATGTTCAACATCACTGAAATCGCCAACTTCGATGGCCGCGTCTACTTCCTGCACAAGCTCTACAACGACAGCCGCTTCAACGTCATCAACGCTGAAGAAAACGGTTCCTTCATCGTGAGCGCCAATGGTACTGCCAACCTCGAGGCCAGCTTCGCTGACTTTGCCGAGCAGACCACCAACGACTTCGCTCGCATGAACAAGTATCAAGCTGCCGACTATGCCAACGAGTATAAGGGCACGCTGCCGATGAGCTTCGTCAACTCGCTGATGATGGATATGTACATCCAGTCACGTGAGAACAACCTGTGCTCTGGCGCTCTGCCGTTCTGCACCGACAACGGTATGTACGAGTTCCCGGCTGGCGTCAACGCTGGTAGCGGTGAGACTGGTCCTGACTATGACTGCCTGTACACCACGCCTAACCCGGCTTGGTACTACATGCGCATAGGCGATCCTGGTGCGATCGACATCTACATGTACAGCACGCCTGCTGTCGACATCGACTTCTGCTGCTGGGGTCCGTTTGACGATCCTGAGACGCCTTGCCCGAACGGCCTGACGTCAGACAAGGTCGTCAGCTGCAGCTACTCTCCCAACCCGACCGAGCACTGCATGATTCCTGCCACGGCTCAGACGGGTGAGTACTACATCCTCGTCATCACCAACTACTCGAACCAGACTTGCAACATCAACTTCAGCGCTGTTGGCGGCGCTGGCAGCACCGACTGCGGTATCCTGCCTCCTGTCGACATCATCGGCTTCTTGATCACTGAAGATGGCGAGTATGTGGCCTTCGCTGGTCCTACCGACCGCGAATACACTGTTGAAGGTGAGTTTGGCGAGCACGAGTACTGCGTCCGCCCGATCTATCCTGGCGAAATGACCCTGCCCGACCACAACTACGGTTGGTCGATGGGTTGCCCGGTCTGCGACAGCGGTCAAGGCGGCTGCGCTCCTGGCGAACCTATCCACGCTGAAGCTATGAACGCTACCGACCAGATCAAGGTCTGGTGGGGCGAAGAGAATCCTGGCCCAGGTCCTGGTGGCTGCGAAGGCGACGAATTCACCGTCAACTTCGATGCTGGCATGCCTGCTGGCTGGACGACCATCGACGGTGGCAACCCGAGCGGCTACGGCTGGCAGCTTGCTAGCACGAAGCTTGGCACTGGTTACGGCCACAACGGTTCTGCCGACTGCGTCCTCAGCCAGAGCTACGACAACAACTTCGGTGTTGTCTATCCCGACAACTACCTCGTGTCGCCCGCTGTGACGCTCTGCGAAGGCTCGACCTTCAGCTTCTTCGCTTGCGCTCAGGATGCCAACTATGCTGCCGAACACTTCGGTGTGGCTGTGTCCGACAACGGTACTTCCGGTTGGACGATGGTCCAAGAGTGGACGCTGACCTCTAAGGGCACTGCCTACAATGGTCCTCGCGGCACGCGCGACCAGGGCAATTGGTATCAGTACACGGTCGACCTCGGCGACTTCGCCGGTGAAGGCCGTTACATCGCCATCCGTCACTTCAACTGCAGCGACCAGTTCTATCTGGATGTCGACGACATCGAACTGAGCAACGGTGCTAAGAGCCGCGCTGGTATCGAGAAGTACAATGTGTACCGCTCCGACGCCGCCAACGGTGAATACACCATGATCGGTGAAGTCGCCGCTGTTGCTGGCCAGACCTACTACGAGTACATCGACACGCCTGCTACTGCTGGTACGTACTACTATCAGGTCCGCGCCGACTACGGTGACTGCGAGTCTGAACCCGCCCCGGCCTTCGACGACCCGACTCACAACTACGTGAGCGCCAGCGTCGACGCCGTCAACGAGAACAGCGACAATGTTGTCCTCTATCCTAACCCGACGAAGGACAACGTGACGATCGAGGCTGCTGGTATGAGCCGCATCACTGTGGTGAGCATGCTCGGCCAGGTGGTCTACGATACCGAAGTCAGCGAAGACACCTACGTCATGAACATGTCACAGTTCACTGCCGGCATGTACATGGTCCGCGTCTACACTGAAAACGGTATGACCGTCAAGCGCGTCACTGTCATGCGTTAATTGACTTAGGTCAAAAAAAAGGAAGGGCAACCCTTGTGGGTTGCCTTTCTTTTTTTATATATTTGCAGAATCAAAACCTAACTATTATGCAAGTCTATCAAATCTGGCTTATCGTCGCGATCTTGTTGATCATCTTCGAAATCTGTTCCTCCACCTTCGGCGCCATCTGCTTCGCCATCGGCGCAGGCTTCTCAGCCCTTGCTGCTGGCCTTGGCGCCAGCCTTACCTGGCAGATCGTTATCTTTGCCGTCATCTCGCTGCTGACCTTCGTTTTCTTGCGTCCTTTCATGATGAAATTCCTGGATAGGAAGTCGAAGGACGTGAAGACCAATGCCGATGCCCTCGTGGGACGTAAGGCCGTCGTGTCGGAACGCATCGATGCCACACAACATACAGGTCGTGTCGCTGTCGATGGCGACGATTGGAAAGCTGTTTCTGCCGATGGCTCTGTCATCGAGAAAGGCACCGAGGTCGAGATCGTGAAACTGGATAGCATCATATTAACAGTAAAACAATAATACTATGACTCCTTTGAACATCGTACTAATCGTATTAGTGGCCCTCGTGGTAATCTATATACTGCGTGGCATCAAGATCGTTTCCCAGTCGGAAACCATGATTGTCGAGCGTCTCGGCAAATACAACCGCACGCTGAATGCCGGTATCAACGTCATCCTGCCCATCATCGAGCAGGCCAAGGAAACCATTGTCCGCCGTCAAAATGGCGCGCTTGCCCGCACGTCGCGCATCGATATGCGTGAGCAGGTGTATGATTTCGACAAACAGAGTGTGATCACAAAGGATAACGTGATGACCGAAATCAATGCCTTGCTCTATTTCCAGATTGTGGACCCCATGAAGGCCGTCTACGAGATCCAGAACCTGCCTGTGGCCATCGAGAAGCTGACACAGACCACGCTGCGTAACGTGGTTGGTGAGATGGAACTCGACGAGACCTTGACCTCGCGCGACACCATCAACTCGAAGCTGCGCAACGTGCTTGACGATGCCACCAACAAATGGGGCGTGAAGGTGAACCGCGTGGAGCTGCAGGACATCACCCCGCCTGAGAGCATACGCCGTACCATGGAACTGCAGATGCAGGCTGAGCGTAACCGTCGTGCCGAGATCCTGAAGGCCGAAGGTGAGAAGCAAGCCCAGATCCTGAATTCGGAAGGTGAGAAGCAGGCCGAGATCAACGCCGCTGAGGCCGACAAGCAAGCCAACATCCTGAAGGCTGAAGGTGAAGCCCGTGCCAAGGTGCTGCAAGCCGAAGCCGAAGCTGCCGCCATCCGCAACATCGCCGAAGCCGTCTCCGACCGTGGCGCCGACCCCGTCAACTACCTGCTGGCTGTGAAGTATATCGAGACCCTGAAAGAGGTGGCGAGCGGACAAGAGAACAAAACCGTTTATCTGCCTTACGAAGCCACCAATGTACTGGGCTCGCTGGGCGGCATAAAGGATTTGTTCGCGAAATAATAGCCGTATGGTCGCCTATAAGAAGAACTTGCATATCGGTCACATGATCAAGGCCGAGATGGAACGGCAGGGGAGGAGTGCCTCTTGGCTGGCGCGTGCCATCTTTTGCGAGCGGTCGAACGTCTATAAACTGTTCAACCGCGAGAGCATTCCCGTCGACCAACTGATTCGTATCTCCGAGATCTTGGACCACGACTTTCTGCAAGACTGCTACGAGGACTGAGGATGAGAAAAGCCGTTTTCTTCTTGCTGTTGCTATTGTTGGCATCGGCATGCAAAAAAAACATTGAGTATGAAACACTTGCCAGCCGTTGGCCTGTGTTCGAGCAGGTATATGCCATCAAGGACAGCACTCCCGACAGCGCTTTAATGCTCATGCAGCGCATTGCCGACACTTTTGACGTTGACGCCCTTGGGAAGCAATCGACATTCCTCTTGTCCGAGTATCAAGTTCTTCGTACCGAGGTCTTATATAAAAACTATGCTTTGAGGAGAGAGGACACCATCGCTTTTGAGGCATTCCGTTTCTACGACTCCGTAATGCCTGGAACGGCTGGTCATGATTTCCCCGAAGACTTGTGTTTTCAGAAAGCGCGCTCCTATTATTATAAGGCGGTCGTTGAGGAGCGTATCACCAAACAACATATCCAAGCCTTCTCCGACTATCTGAATGCCTTATGGCTGATGGATGGTTTGATGGGCACCCGCAGGGCCATTCCTTCTATTTCTAAGACTAATAGCGAGTATGCACATTTTACGGGGCTGATTTACGACCGTTTGGCTTGGTTCCTATATACCTATGATGCTTGGGATACCTCCTTGGAATGCTTGGAGAAATCCAGCGATTGCTATGAGTTGGAAGGCTTTGATTTGGGCGTGGCCTCCAATTATGAGCTGATGGGTGATGTCATGCTGGCGCAAGGCGATCGTGAAGGACCAATGGAATATTATAAGAGTTCGGACAGTATCCATGCGTTGTTGCATACGGATGATATCTATCAGCATTTCAGTAGCTTGATCCATCAAGCCATAGACTTGTATAATACAGGAGAGAAAGAAATGACCTTGGAGCTGTTGCAACATGCCTTGACGATGTCGGATAAGGCTTCTTTGAAACGTCAGGTGCATTTTTCGCTCGGTTATTTCTATTATGAGGACCAGAAATTTGACTCTGCCTTGTTCCATTATGAGCAATGCTATCCCTTGCTACCGCGTCAAAACGTCAAGTCGTATTGTCGTATCATCAAGTCGGCCAATATGTTGGGTGATTCGCTCAAGGCAGCGCACTATGGTGAGCTTCTGTCTGATTTCTATATGGGCCAAGTTGCCAAAAGCGGTGACAAGAATAGTATGATTGTTCTGTACGATGCATTCAAGTCGAACGAAAAGGATATGAGGCAGAAGGACATCTGGCTGTTCGTCACTTGGATAGTTGCTATGGCGCTTTTGATCCTTGGCCTTGTCATTTTGATTTTGGAACGTCGTCGGCGTCATCATAAGCGTGAGATCCAAGAGCGCGAACGTGTTGAGGCACAGCTGCTGAACGAAATCGAGGCCACCAAGAACGACACCCAACAGAAGGAGGAAAAAATCAAGGCCTTGCAATCGAAACTCGACAGGGTCATCTCGAATCCCGATTTCCAAAGCCTGCCCTTTGACAAGAAACTTCAGACTTTGTCTGAGCTGCCCATCAGCAAGCGTGTGCTGAAGGTGAAGGATGTCAACGTGAAGGCTTTTGCTTCCTATCCTGAGTTGGTGCTTTCCGACAACCACCTGACCATGCTCGTGAATGCGGTTGACGCGGTCTTCCCCAAATTCTCGGTTCGTATCATTGAGCGTTATCCCCGCCTCAAACGTTCCGATGTGATCTATTGTTGTATGTATATCTTGGGCGTTTCAGAGGCTGAAGCCGCAGCCCTGACAGGTAAAACATATCAGGCCGTGTGGACTCGTTCGGTCAAATTGCACGAAATCTTTGACAATAAGTCGAATTTGCAATTTGTGCTTCATGATATGCTAAAAAACTGGTAATCAGTAATTTGTTAAATTATCCTTTGGGTCAATCAAAACTATTTTCAATATTTTGATTGCTTTTGAATAAAAACATAACACTTTGACTATCAAATAAATAGTTAATACTTATTTTGAAAAGTTTTGATTTTCTTTTTTACTGCTTTTTTTAGGTGCTTTTGCCATGCTTCTATTTTTGCGCCATATTTTAAAACGAATCGACCATGAAGTTTCAGATGAAAGATTTTCACATCGGCAAGATGATCCAAGAAGAACTGGGTCGTCAGGGCCGTACTGTGGTTTGGCTGGCTAAAGAGATCTATTGCGAGAAATCGAATGTCTACAAATTGTTCAAGCGCAAAAGCATCGATTTTGAGCAGTTGTTGAAGATTTCCGAAGTGTTGAATCATAATTTCCTGAGCGATTGTTACGAGGAGCGCTAAATCGTTCCTTGGATTTGGTTAATAAATTTTTCTGACCGTGGGCCATGCTCACGGTCTTTTTTCTACTCAAAAATCACCTATTTAATTTTATTGGAAAATTTGTCCAAATATCTTGTCCTACAAGTCCAAAATATCACTAGGGGTCAACGCCCTATTTGGTGGTCATTATGAGGTCTATAGATTCACTTAATAATATGCATATTATTACATACAAAAGCTTGGACTATGTCCATTCCTTTTTTGAATTAGAGCTTGCCCCGGTCTACAACCGTGGTGTTTCTAATAGATCAATTCACAATTCACTTATTATTCACCAAAATCATTCATTATGAAAAAGAAAGTATTTTCTTTGATGATGACGCTTTTGCTTGCCTTTATGGGCGTGGCAAAGGCGGAGACCATAGAGATTGGTGACGGTACGGGAACTACGTTTTATGCACCGTTTAACTCTCTCTATGAGTACTCTTTCGTTGAGCAGATTTACACTGCCAGCGAAATTGGAGCTGCTGGTTCGATTACTGCTATCAGCTTCAACATGTCGTCGGGTACGCAGACTAATGCGATCGACGTCTTTATGAAGAACGTGTCGAGAACCCAGTTCTCGTCCGCTTCTGACTATGAGCCTGTCACGGCTTCGGACATGGTGTTTAGCGGCAACGTGTCGTTCAACGCTGGTTGGACCACGATAACGCTGGATACCCCGTTCGAGTATGACGGCACAAGTAACCTGATGATTGGTATGCATGAGTATACTCCAGGTTACAACACGCTGTATTTCTACTACACCGAGGTGGAGAATTCCATTCTCTCCTACTACGACGATTCGTACAATCCGGATCCGTACGATCTGGGCTCGTACAGCGGCACTAAGTTTAACACTTACAGACGTCCCAACATCCAGATTGAGATGACGGCTGGTGGCGGTGGTGGCGGTGGCGGTAGCATGGAAGACATGCTGCACGTCAAGTACATGGAAGGTGAAGAGGAAATCATCGACAGCCTGAACCTCGGCGTCCGCCCGATCGGTGCTTGGATGGAGCCCTTCAACTTCACGATGTACAGCGAAGGCCCGACCTACACGGTGACCGTTCTGGACTTCACGCCCAGCGATGGTATGTTCAGCGTCGAAGGCGCAGAGCTGCCCTTCACGGTGAATGCCGACGGCGTTGAACTGACCATGGCTACCAACACCGAAGAAGGTATGGAAGCTGGCATCATCGAGCGCCAGTTTGTGGCCATCACCGAAGGTGATCGCGCCGCTCACATCTGGCCTCTCGTGGTCGAGTTCTACGCTCCGGAGATCCCGGATGTGGTCGAAAAGGCCTATGACCTTGGCACGATTGACACTGAATACACCTACGAAGGCATTCCTTCGGAGATCACGCCTACTGTGCTTCACAACGACTACACCCTGCCTTTCCCCGAAATCGAGGAAGGTGAGGATGCCGTCTACAAGTTCACGGTTGAGAATGACATGGTCCTTAACGCCTATGTGGATCCCCAGGCCGAAAACGGCAAGGTGGCTCTCTACACCGAGGACTTCTACGGTGAAGGCGGCCCCATGGCTACCAACAACTACACTGGCCTGACTATTGGCGGTGGCGGCGCTGCCGGTGCTCCGTTCGAGGCTCAGATCGGTGAAGGCACCAGCGCCTCTGGTTACTTCCCCTTCTATTCGCTCTATAACTACAGCATCGCTGCCGAGCTCTTCCTCGCCGCTGAGTTGGCCGAGGCTGGCGTGACGACTGCTCCGTTCACGAGCTTGAGCTGGAATGCTACCAACAGCATTACTCAAGACCAGAACAACATCACCATCTGGATGGCCAATGTGTCCGACACTGAAGTTCCTGCCACCTCGCCTCTGGCTTCTGGCATGACGAAGGTGTACACGGGCAACTTGACCCAGCCCACGCCTACGGGTTGGATTGAGTTTGTCTTCAACGAAGGCAGCTTCTCATGGGACGGCCACAGCAATGTGATGATCCTTTGCCAGCGCAACAACGGCGAATGGACCAGCTCCATCCAATGGCAATACCACAATCCGGGCTTTGTCGCTCGTGGCTATGACTACACCGACAACGCTGCCTATGATGTGATGACTTCGGCCTACAGCTGGTACACCAGCAACACGACCCGCGCTAACGTCATCATGAAGGGCGGAAACCGTAGCGCTACAAGCACCTTGTCTTTCAACTTCGAAGGTGGTGTTTCGGGCTGGACCAACATCGACAACGATGGCGATGGACACACTTGGTTCCACAGCAGCAATAGCATGAGCGAAGCTGGTTATGAATACACTGGCTTGGGCCACAATGCCTCTGATGGCTTTATGGTGTCAGCTTCGTATAATGACATGACTGGGGATTATTATGATGCCGACAACTATCTGGTTTCTCCCCAGAAGTACACCTTGGGCGACAACGCCTCTGTCAATTTCTTCTTTGACCATGCCAGCGACGTCTATCCTGATTATTTCGAAGTCTGCGTTGCAACGGCCGACAATCCTGGTGCTTCCGACTTTACTTCGATTTGGAATAGCTTTATGAGAAGTAATGCTGAAAAGGCCCAAATCCGCCACACGAACAATCGTTATGAGAATTGGCGTGAAGTCACTGTTGACCTGAGCACATACGCTGGTCAGGATGTGTGGATTGCTTTCCATCACCAGGATATTGACTATCTTGAAGTGTGGATTGACGATGTTACCATCAATACTGGTGAGGACACTCCTACGCCTCCCACACCTCCTACACCTGCTGAAGGTGAGGTCAGTGCTGGTCCCGTCATCGAGAACCTGCCTCTGACTCCTGGTGTCTACTACCTGGTCGCCTCAGCCACGCAGCCCGACTACACTGTCTACATCAACACTGCTGAGATGCCTTGCCCGGCCATCGAGGCCGAAGGCTTTGCCTTCAACCCCGAGCCGGCTGACGATGCCGACGAGATCGAGCCCGCCAGTGTGACCTTGCGTTGGATGGTTCCTGAATTTGCCACCGGTTGGAGACTGGTGTTCGGTAGCACCTACTACCCGGATCCCAACCACCCGCAGACGGTCATGTATCCTGAGGATGGCAGCTTCAGCAATGATATGGCCAACAGCTACACCGTCCGCAACCTGTGGAACAACACCAACTACTTCTGGCACGTCGAGTTCAACAACGGCAGTTGCCCGGATGGCGTGAGCAGCCCGATCTGGGGCTTCACCACCCACCTCAACGTCCCGCAGAACCTGACCGCTGTCGACGAGACCGTGTTCGACGACGAACAGATCGTCCTCAACTGGACGGCTGTTGTCGACCGCACCTATCGTTTCTATAATGTGTATCGTGATGGTGAACTGATTGGTCACACCACTGTGAACAACATCAGCAACACCACCTACACCGACGGTCCTCTGGAATACAACATGGAAGGCTACACCTACTATGTCACCGCCGTGTACGATGAGGGTGAATCCGCTCCTTCGAACACCGTGAACGTGAAGGTCTCCGGCTACGGCGACGTGAATGGCCACGTGTACGAACAAGATGGTACCACTGGCATCGCCAACGCCACCGTGACTATGGTTGGCCAAGACGAGTTCGGTGTGAACCACACCTACAACTTCCTGACTAACGCCCAAGGTTACTACACAGGCCACATCTATGCTGGTGCTGCCTATGACGGCCAAGCCGCCAAGGACGGTTACCAAACCGCTTACGAGCCTGTCCAGGGTGAACCCATCGTGATCGTCTACGACCAGACCACCAGCCCGATCGACTACATCCTCGATGAGAACTTCGATCCCGTCTGCCAGGTCATCGCCGAGTACTATCCCGATAGCCTGGATCCGAACAGCCCGTACGTTAAGGTGTACTGGGGCTGCGGTCTGCCTGGTAGCGAAATCATCGAAGACTTCGAGACTGGCGACTTCAGCATGTTCGATTGGCAGGTGGATCCCGCCTATCCTTGGACTGTGACCACCACCAACCCGTATGAAGGCACCTACTGCATGAAGAGTGGCGGCGCTGGCGTCAACAACGTCATCTCCAACATGAGCGTGACGGTTGAGATCCCTGCCGACGGTCTGATGAGCTTCTTCAGCAAGATCTCCTGCGAGAGCAGCTGGGACTACGGTTACTTCTACATCGATGGCGCCCAGATGGGCAGCTACACTGGTGCCGGTAACTGGGGTGAGAGAGAGTTCGCCATTACCGCTGGTACCCACACCTTCAAGTGGAGCTACACGAAGGACGGTAGCGTCAACAGCAACGACGACTGCTTCTATGTCGACTACATCACCTTCTACAAGCAACCTGCTCCGCCTGTCCCGGGCATGACCTACGATTTCGACAACAGCACCATGCAGGGCTGGACGAATATCGATGCCGATGGCGACGGTAAGGTTTGGGCTGTTGGTAGCACCTTGATGAGCGGTGTCGCCGGCCACAACGGCTCGGCCGACTTCGTATTCTCACAGAGCTACGACAACAGCACGGGTATCCTCTATCCTGACAACTACCTCGTTTCGCCTCAGGTGGAACTGGGTGGCACCCTCACTTTCTACGCTTGCGCACAAGATGCCAACTACGCTGCCGAGCACTTCGGCGTGGCCGTTTCGACGACCAGCAACACCAGCCCGAGCGCATTCACCATGCTTCAGGAATGGACGCTGACCGCCAAGAGCGCTCCGATGCCCAAGAAGGCTCAGTTTGCTGCCACTTCCGACGTGAAGGGCATGGGTCATTCACGTGGCGGCAACAACCGCGACCAAGGCAACTGGTATCAGTACACTGTTGACCTGAGTGCCTACAGCGGCATGGGTTATGTGGCCATCCGTCACTTCAACTGCAGCGACATGTTCTACCTCAATGTCGACGACATCACCATCGGCGAGCCCGCCAAGAGCGTCGCTCAACCGCGTAGCCTCGACCACTACAGGGTGTATCGTACGAACTGCTACAACGACGGCCCTTACACCGAAGAGAACACCGTCCTCTTGGCCACCGTTTGGGTGCCCGACACCGTCTACATCGACGTTGAATGGGCCGACCTCGAACCTGGCGTCTACAAGTGGGGCGTCGGTGCCGTGTATAGCGGCAACCGCGGTGAGATGATCGAAGCTCCCATCAACTGGGCTGCTCCTCAGGCCGTCAACATGACCAGAAGCTTCGGTACCGCCGAGGCCAACCAGAACGGTCCTAAGATCGAGATGGAAATGCCTGAACCTACCGACAACCGCGACTACCTGCAATACTGCACTGAGACCTTCAGCGGCGGTGTCGGCACTGGTGGTGGTGCAGTGTACTGGGGCATCAGATTCCCGGCCGCTGACCTTGCTGCCTATGCCGGTCAGACCCTGACCAAGGTGGGTATCTTCATGGATATTGACGGTGACTACGGCTGGACATATTCCGGCTCTTACACCGCCAATGTCTTCCAAGGTGGCGCCACTGCTCCTGGCACGCTGGTGAGCACGGCTACCGAAACGCTGCCCGGCGACATGGCTTGGCACGACATCACGTTGACCACGCCTGTGACCATCGATGCAACGCAAGACCTCTGGTTGTGCTTCTACACGCCTGACATCGCCTACCCGATGGCTGGTTGCGACTATGTTGGTGAACCCAACTCCGACTTCTTGTCGCTCGACGGCATCACTTGGGAGCATGCCGGTGACTATGCTCTCGACTACACCTGGATGATCCGTGGTACGGTTGAGAACGGTGGTGGTCCTGGTCCTGGCCCTGCCCCGACTCCCGGCACCAACCTCAACCAGTTGGCCCTGCCTCGTGAGAGTGAGACCATCTGGTCGAACTGCCTCGACAAGGATATGTACATCATCGGTGAGAACCAGGATGGCGTGACTGTCAACGTGCTGCTCAACAGCGCTGACAGCCCGGAAGGCGTCCAGGTGACCTTCACCAACTACAACGAGGCCGAGCAGG